>Ga0302320_10000046_pt1 | contig 216820 bp, 191 predicted proteins | sample Bog_T0_3_FD_202130 | JGI IMG/M metagenome (GOLD analysis project Ga0302320, IMG submission 202130) | Peat permafrost microbial communities from Stordalen Mire near Abisko, Sweden - Bog_T0_3 | ecosystem: Environmental > Terrestrial > Soil > Wetlands > Peat | place: Sweden: Abisko, Stordalen... | reverse complement strand
CGTCCGTCGCAAACACCAGCGACTTACTTCAAACGACCCTATCGAAACTGTCCCGGCAGAACATCCTGCCACAGGACACCCTCGTCGCGCCGGGACAGTCCCGATAGGGACCTAACGTTTATCGGGACAAATCTGCGGATGCACCTAAGTCCGAGACGGAGCTGGCCCTTCGTTCCTGCCGCGCTCAAGCGCCAGAGTTCGCATCTTGCTCCATTCTGTCAAGCAGAATCTCTGCAAAGCCATGGCCTACGAGGCTCTCCCTGAAGATGCCCACACAGTCCTCTGGAACTCCCAGCCAGAAGAGATTGCGCGCACGTGTAAGTGCCACATAGCCGATTCTTCCTATCTCCGTGTTGGTCCCTGATGTCAGGGCCTCGATGTGTTCCTTGTCAGCGAGGTACAGGACAGCATCGAGGCTTTCTCCCTTGACCCCGTGGACAGTCTCCACTCTGAGACCCGGCTGAATTATGGACCCCTCGCTAGTGGTGTCGACAAAAGGAGCGTTCGGAAGCGCAGTCTTCTTTAGTCGCGACCCCAGATTGTTAACCGGGCGGAGCCCGGGCTTCGCTTGCAGGCGGGCCATGAGGCCCTTCACTCTTTTCACCATCTCTGGGTGCCAGCAAACGTCTGCAATCAGCGTCGCAGGGGGCAATCCGGACTTGCCATCGCGGGTGAACTCCCAAATTTCCCTTCTGGCTATCCGAATCTCTGGAGGAGGGGAAGACTGGATCAGTTGCGCATAAAGGTTCTCCGGGGGGTTCTTGAGCAACAAGGTGATGCATCCGGCGACGGTGCGGAAAGCCTCCAGATAATCCTTTGCGGAATCACGGGCGATTGCTGCTGACGCTAGCAGCTTCGTGAGGCCCTGTCCGTAGTCTGCGCCGTAGTTCCCGAGCTCTCGCTTTCGCTTGGTTGCCCTACAAACAATCGCGGATTTCTCCAAGAGCATTCCGCCCGACTTCAAGGTTTCCTGAAACAACAAGATAAGCCGAGAGCGCTCTGTCGGCTTATAGGCGATGAAGAAGGCACCGCTGGCCGATTCCGGCGTCTTGCGGTGAGCCGTGCCGGACAGCCCGGACAGGCTTTTGGCAACCTTAACGATCGCCGGAACCGACCTGAAATTGGTCGTCAAATGCTTTGCCCGAGTGCCCTCCTTACTCTCGTATGCACGGAGATATGCGCCGTCGGCGCCGCAGAAACCAAATATTGCTTGGTTTGGATCTCCGATAAGCGTTATTTGGGCTCCCGCCCTTGCGAGTTGGCGCAGGATCGCCAGATGCATCGATCCCACATCTTGCGCCTCGTCCACGATTATGTGTGGGTAGCGGCGAACCAAGGCGGAAAGGATGTTGGTCTCCCGCTTGAGGGTCAGGTATGTCCAATACCTTCCGGTTGAGTGGGTGTACGCTCCCACCTTTCCCAACCTCTCAGTCACTGCACGGCCGTCGGGAATTGGAATCGAAGCTTCAAAAAAGCGATAGCAAAAGCGAAGGTCGCCATCGGAGAGGCAAACGTCGACATCCTTGATGTCTTTGGGTTGCACCGGAAAAGGTTTCCCTGAGGCAGGGTTCGCCCAGTACTTATATTTTTTGTTTTCGAGAAACTGCTCACCCCCAAAAACCAAGAACGGAAGCCCGTCGCATCCCATCGTACGGCCGCCGTGCGGTCGAAGTATATTGGTCGTGATGAAGCCGTCAAATGTATCAATGCAGATGCGGGTCGATGGCCGAGCGGCGCCGCTAGGGTCGGGCTGGCTTAGGTAGGACCTATTAAATACCTCGACGGCAATATTCGAGAATGACAACAGCGCGACATGGCCGCGGCTCATGCGGATTCTCTTGCGGACCTCGGCAAGACGGAGCACTGCTGCCAATGTCTTACCGCTCCCAGCACAGGCGACGACACACAGCGGGCCTAGCGGCGCCCCGATTATTTCGATCTGTTGGGGCGAGGGATCAATCACGTCTCGACCTGCGTTCCCTGGCAAGCGTGCGCCACGGCCATTTTTATGTAATCAGGAACGTGACACTTGGCGCCATTCTCCATAAATGCCTGAGCAAGAGCCTGACCGAACCGTCCCTTCTGGACGTTGTTGTTTGGGCGCTCGAACATCCCGCAAAACAGTGCTTTGGCTTTAGACGTATTATCTGGAGCTGCCGCAACTTGTTCTTCGACCTTTGCGCCAATCCTGGGGTGCAGTTCTTTCAGAGTCTTTATCATCAAGTCCCGGTTCTCTTGAAATAAGGCAAGATCGTATTCAAAGGTCTTCTTCCCATGAAAAACTTGGACCAATTTGTCCTGTGCCTTCAGCATCGCTGTAGTGTTGTCGGATACCTGCACTGTGTCGTCGAGCGACGGGTAGGAGGCCCCGGAGGCGTCCGCGACATCCGATTTGGAATCGGCGTCGGTGATGAGTGCTACTGGGATTTTGATAGATTTCTCGCCAAACAGTGGGACGAAACAGTCGAAATTGAGCCCCTCCACGCTGATGAGGCTCACGCCGTGGTACCTGAGGTCGCAACCGCACTTCTGAGCTAAGACGCTAACGAGAGCGAGTTCCGCCGCTCCTTCGACAAAAATTACCCGGCGCGCAAAGAAGAGTTCGGCCCGCGTGACGTCTAGGTACCGCTCAAGCTTTTCCTGCTTCCCGTCGCGAAAGGGGACCGAGCGCGGGGAGAAACAGTTCACGCCCTTTTCAGTCTCAAAAAGGCAGATCAGCGATTTAAGTTTGGCAATGCTCGCGAAATGCGGCGAGTGGCTTGTAACGAAAACCTGAACGGGGCGGCCTTGGGTGCTGTTTTGGCCGCCGAGTGGCTCTGTTTCCTCCTTGCCCACTTCGGCTCTCCCCTCTGCGGCTTGGGCACCCATCTTCTCTGCTGTGATCGTTTCTAGATATCGAAGAAGTACTGCCTGCAACTGCGGATGCAGGTGTGCCTCAGGTTCCTCCACGATAAGGCCCCTGAAACTTGGCTCTGGATTTTTCGATAGCTCACTCAGGACAACCGCCATAAAAATTAGATTGTTGAATCCCAGGCCGTTTCGCTCGATGTCGAAGGAGTCCACTGTCAAGGAGAGCCTGGAGGTCAGCCTTTGGAAGTCACTCGCGCTCAGGCCGACTTCCAAGGATTGGGAAAGTTGTTGGCCAAGCATTGAGGTGTGACGAACCCTGATTGCCGCCTCGGTGTCGACAATAGGACTATGCGTCTTAAGTTCTTTGTCGAATGCTTTGAGCACTTCGTTGATTTTGCGTCGCCCTGATTCGTCTGCAAGGAGGCGAACCAGCCCTGCGAGCTTGCTTGATCGGCTAGGGCGGAGGCCAAGGGAAGCGTCGCGCAGCGGGGGAAGGTAAACCCCGCGGAGATTCTCCATCATTTCAGAGTTAAAGCTGTTCTCTTCATGTGGCCCACACCAACGCTTAATTTTCAACCTTCCTGAGCTTTCATCCGGGTCAGAATACCTAATATGGATTTGCGCCTCAAGCTGGGTAGATATATTCGGGACGAGCGCGTGTAGGAAATCTGCTTCGTCGTCTGCGTCCAATCCGCGGAAAGTGTAGTCAAATTGAATTAGCCCCGTAGGCGCCCCATTCTTGGGGCTGTGAATGTCTTCATCAAATAGCCTTAGGGGGATTTCGTCTTGGCCCGACAAGAGAGCTCGCAGGCTGTCAATAATGGCGGTTTTCCCTACATTATTTGGACCGACAATCACGTTCAGGCCTGGGCTGAAGGTGAGGGACACCTTTTGCAACTTTCGGAAGTTGCTGATCGTTAGCTCGGCTAGATACATTAAGCCTCCTCGGACTGTGTTTCGATGGTCGGCTGCTTGGAAGTATACCGGGATGCCCGTTCTGAAGGTTCAGTACCGGGAAGTCTTAGTGCTGTATCTGGAGCGCCCCGCGACGCAACTGTGCGCGGTGGGATGGTCTTGGGCGGGGCGCTTCGGATACAGCGACTTGAAGGAAGCCGCCCTCATGGAAGGCTATGTACTTTGAATGGGTCTGAGCGGGTGCGGAGGGATCAGGAACAGACTGAGTTGGGTAGGATCCGGTGGCTTGAAGGCTGGATGGAGCGGCGCGGTGGCTCGCAGAGACCTGATGTGGAGGCTGGAACGACTGGCATCCGAGGGGTTTTGGTCAAATGAGACAAGGGTTCCCCGTACGCGCCGAAGCACGAGTAGAAGCCGAGGGTGGAAACAGAGGTTCAAGCGGCGCACCGGTCTGGTTGAGGTGGAGAGCGGAGCAGGAGTTGGGCGGCAGAGAGGCGTTCAACAACACGGATAGTTCCGCCGCAGACTGGACAGCTCCAAAGCGAGTGAGTCTCTTCGGTAGGCGGCTGTGCTGCTGAAGGGGTGCTCTGCCCTGCACCGCCGAGTAGTTGCAGGCACAGCGGCAACAGCGCAGCGCGGTTCCGGTTGGCGAGGAATCCGAAGTTGCGGATGCGCACGAAGCCGGGCGGCAGCAGATGGAGCAGGAAGCGGCGCAGAAACTCATCGACATCCAGAGTCATGAGCCGTTTCCTGTTGCCGTGCGCGGAATCGCGCCAGCGGAAGGTGACGTTGCCTTCAGAGAGTGCGACCAGCCTGGAGTTGGAGATGGCGACGCGATGGGTGTAGGCGCCGAGATAGCGCAGCACATGTTCCGGTCCGCCGAAGGGCCGCTTGGAGTAGACGACCCAGTCGTGGCGGAACAGCACTCGCAGCCAGGCGGCGAAGGCGCGTGGTTCGGCAAGGTGCGCCAGGCTGCCGTGGAACTGAAGCTCGCCACGATGGAAGGCGTTGCGAAGTCCAGCGACGAACTTGCCGCGGAAGACGCGGCTGAGCACGCCGATGGGAAGGAAGAAGGAGCGCCGGGCCGAGATCCAGCTTGAATGATCCGGAGCGAGGCCGCCGGCGGCCAGTACACAGTGGATGTGCGGATGAAACTGCAAGCGCTGATTCCAGCTATGGAGCACGCTGAAGAAACCGATCTCGGCGCCAAGATGGCGGGGATCGCGGGCGACTTCCAGCAGGGTCTCAGCACTTGAGTGAAAGAGCAGGTTGTAGATGAGCCGCTTGTTCTGCAGTGCGAGCGGGGCCAGTTCCCGCGGCAGAGTGAACACGGCATGGACGTAGCGTGTGGGCAGTAGTTCCCGCTCGCGCGCCTGGAGCCAGCGTAGGCGTGCGTTGCCCTGGCAACGCGGGCAATGCCTGTTGCGGCATGAGTTGTAGGAGATCCTGGTCGTATGTCCGCAGCCGGTACAGCGGTCGCGATGCCCACCCAGCGCGGCGGTGCGGCAGCGCACGATGGCCAGCAGCACCTTCCGGTGTTGCCAGTTGATCCACCTGCGGCTATGTTCGATAAATGCCTGTCCCGCACAGCGAACAATATCGGCCATCTCCACGAGAGGCCGGCTTTTCAACTGTGCTTCTGTCCTCCTTGTGAAGAGAACGTCAGTGCATCGAGCGGGCTGGCGGTCGCGCTCAGGTGCCGTTGGGACAGATGCAGATAGATGGTTGTTACTTCGAGGTCGCGATGACCGAGCAATATCTGGATGGTGCGCAGATCGGCGCCGGCTTCAAGAAGATGTGTGGCGAAGCAATGTCTTAAAGTGTGCGGGTGGATGCGTCTGTTATCGAGGCCGGCGCGTTCAGCGGCGATCTGACAGGCAGACCAGAGGACCTTGGTGGTGACAGGGTAACTTGCCGTGTGCCAGCGGTTGCCGGGAAAGAGCCACTCCTTCGGCTTGCGCCGTAGTCCGCGCCAGTATGTCCGTAGTTCTTCGAGCAGCTTCGGGCTGAGCATGACGTCGCGATCCTTGCCGCCCTTGCCCTCTCGGATGTGAACCACCATCCGCTGGCTGTCGATGTCGCTGACCTTCAGGCGGGCCGCTTCTGCGCGGCGGGCGCCGGTGGCATAAAGCGTCATCAGCAGGATGCGATGAAAGGGTGTATCCGCGGCTTCAATCAGCCGCGCAACTTCGTCCTGACTGAGTACCCCGGGAAGATGACGCACCTTCTTCGGGTAGGGCGTCTCGGCAATGCTCCAGCCGCGCTTCAACACGTGAATGTAGAAGAAGCGCAGCGACGCCAGCCGCAGGATGACGGTGTTGGGGCTGAACTTGAACTGGGTGAACAAAGCTGCCTGATACTTGCGTATATCTTCTGGACCAAGCTGATCGGGCTGGCGATGAAAGAATTGGCTGAAGTGCTCAACACCGTGCAGGTATGTGCGGATGGTGGTAGCGGCGAAGTTGCGGCGGTGCAACTCCTCAATCATGAGCTGACGTAGATGGTTCACAGAGAATCCTCCTTCTCTGTGTCCCAAGCTATCCCGGCAGCCGCAAATGCCGGTTCAGCCGCACGCGAATGCGTCCGCCGCCGCAGCGGCTTCGTTCAAGTGCCCCAGTGTCCGCCGATCCACTTCCGCATGGTCTTCGGTTGACGGTAACAGGCCTTAGCACTTATTGAGACGGCCGGTCAAAGCTGGCTAACTCCCATGCCGCTCCCAAAAAACCGATACTCTTAGCGCAGTTTTCGGACTCCGGCAATGCCCTTTCAAAGCACGCAGCGCTCCAGTCCAGCAGACGAACTCATTGAAAAGTTGAAAAGGCCCGGACTGCAAAGTCCGGGCCTTTTCATAGTTCAACGCCGACGCAGCAAGCGCAGGCGGCAAGTGAGTATCAGCGCACCACCCCGAAGGTGAGAATCGTCGTGTGCGTAATGCCTCCGCCGGTGCCCGTGATGGTAATCGGGAAGGTGCCGGTGGGGGCGGTTCTGGATACGGTCAGGGTGAAATGCGACGTGCCGGAACCCGTGATGGAGGTGGGGCTGAAGATCCCGGTCACACCTGTGGGCACGCCCGTAGCAGACAAGGCAACCGCCGAGTCAAAGCCGCCGGAGACAGCGATGGTCACGACCGCAAAGCCGCTTTGGCCCCGGGCCAGAGATCCAGAAGTGGGCGAGACGGCGATGGTGAAGGCGCCAACCGTCGGCCCGGTTACGGTGAGCGATACAGTCGCCGTCTGCGTGACTCCGCCGCCGGTACCCGTGATCGTGATGGTGTAGGTGCCGGCCGCGGTGGTTGAGGCCACTGCTATGGTCAACGTGGACGTGCCGGAACCCGGAGCCGCAATCGACGTGGCGCTGAGGCTGAGGGTAACACCGGCCGGCTGGCCGCTCGCAGTCAAGGTGACCGCCGAGTCGAACCCGCCAAGTGCGCTGGTTGTGATGGTGGAAGCGCCGCTGCCGCCCTGCACTATGGAGACAGAAGCAGGCGAGGCGGAGAGGGTGAAGGTGGGAGACGTCGCCGTTGGAGCCAGGGCGTTGATCAGGCCGGTCCCGTTCGGACTGCCCCAGCCGGTCACCAGATCGTAGCCGGTTACTGCCGAAAAGCTCCCGGATGTGCCACTGGTGATGTCGTGGAAGTCCGTGCCATAAGCGGACGTCACATTCTGCGCGTAGATGGTTGGGTTGAGGAAGCCGACGGTCGGTTCGCCATTCTCAGCCAACTGCTGGTTGGCCAGGGCAATGTAGCCCGCCCACATGGGCGCGGCAAAGCTGGTGCCGCCGAACTCGTTGGCCAGGCAGGCCACTTGGTTGGCACAGGTGTAGAACGTGAAATTCGCGTTTGCCGATACGTCCGGGCCGTTGCGAAGGGTCGTCGAACCCCTGTTGCTCGAGTTGATGACGCCGGAGAGCTGCTGCCACGAGGGGATAGCAATTCCGTCCGGCGAGATGCCGCCGCCGCTGTCCACCCAGGCGGTTTCCGACTTCCAAGGGCCTGCCGCGCTGGCGGTGATCAAGTCCGTTCCGCCGACCGAAACGACATGTGCATCGTCCGCCGGCCAGGCCTCATTGCTCGCCGACCAGGTGGAAGCGTCGCCTGACGCCGAAAAGAAGTTCTGGCCTTGAGCCGCCATCCTCTCGAAGAACGGGTCAAGCGTGGTCGGATCCGCCGGTGTCCAGCCCCACGAATTGCCGATGGTGGTGGGCAGCGGGCTGTGCGTTGTCATGGCGCTGATGATTGCGGTATCGGTTGATCCGACGTAGACCACAAGACTGGCCAGCCCAGGCGCCATGCCGAGGGCCTGGGTCATGTCGAGGGTCTGTTCTGTGTCGTCGCATTCGCCACCGGCTCGCGTATCCAAGCAGGATGTACTGGTCCCATCGGTGGAAAGGAGGGTAATCGGGACATTGTTGGTTTGCCCGATGTTCTTGAAATAGGTGGTCAAGTCGGCCAGATCGGTGCCCAGAAATTCGAGCAATCCGAGGTTCTGGCCAGCGCCGGTCAGGGCCGTTCCGCCGTAGTAGGCCGCGCGCATGTCGCTGCCCAAAAACGAAGCGGACGGACCGGAGCCGGTAGTGGCATGGGAGACGACATCCTTCACATCGATACCATGGGCAGCCGCGTAGTCGGTCTTCTTCTCTAACATGGGATGCGGGATGGAGTAGTTGTCCAAACCTGAGATATGCCAGAGCGGAATCGACAGGTCTGCAACCGGCTCGCGGTCGGGTGCGTAAAAGGTGCGGCTCTCCGTGGGGTGCTGATAGGTGCGCATGGTGACATGAAACGCAGCCTCAATGGCCGAAACGGGGCCTTTGATCTGCACGTCCATGCCATCGCGTGTTCCGCCAACGACCGCGAACCCTTTTGCTTGCAGGAAACTCACCACGGCGTCGTAGTCAGCCTGGGTGGGTCCAAATCTTTGGGTGAACTCCGGCACAGTGACGAAATGCCGGTAGGAGGGGCTGGTTGGATCGTAGACTTCCTGGAGAAACGAATCCAGTCCTGCCTGATCGCGCAGGGGAAGAACCACGTCAAGGTTCATGATCTGGTCTGAGGGTAGCTGACCGATGGGCTTCGCCTCGCCGGTGCGAGTCGCTTCTCGCACATGACGGGTTAAGACGGACTGCGCTTGGGAATTCGTTGTCAAAACAGTCACAATCGCGGTGATTGTGAGCAGAAACAGACTGATTTTCCGCACCATGGTTTTCTCCTTAAAGGGGGGGATCGTTTAAGGGGGTGTCCGATTGGCTTGCACGGGCCGGGCAGCCCTTGTGTCCACGTAGGGTATCACCGCCCCTGCATGAACTGCGACGGAAATTCGACATTGATTTTCGCTACAGTCAAACTTTTGGCACGTCAATCCGCTTTTCAATTGACGTAGCAACGGCCTCACCAAAGCACTCCCTCGCCAACATTCCATCGAAAATCATCCGACAGCCTGAATAAAGCCGTCCGCTGTGGGGACGGCTGCGAAGCCCCGCTGATTCCCTTTGCAGGCCAGATTCTTTGTGATATAAAACAAAAGGTATTTTCTCTATCTCCCCGGATAGAGGGCCCCACGACAACCAATCGATATCACCTTCCACGAATGGAGGATGCCATGCCCCCAGGAGCGACATTCTTGCGTCGCGCCTTTGTCGCAGCACTGCTGACAAGCGCGATCGTTGCATCTGCCGAAGAGATCACAGTTGCCGGTAATGCGACAGGCGAGGTCACGGGAGTGCCGCAACTCTCCTTCGACGGCCATGCGTTTGCCGCGACTACCTCGAATGGGATTGGATCGTTGACCGCGTCCAACTCCCTCGGCAGTTTCTCACTCGCATCCGGTTCACCCGTGACGCAATCGGGCGCCTTCATTCTGCGCCTGAATATCGAGGAACCAAGAACAGATGGACAACCCAGGTACCTGAGGGGAACTGTCTCGCCGAGCGGCAGTGGCGGCGTGTTCATCCACTTCACCCAGCCCGCGGCGAAGGTGGTATTGAGCGCAGGCGGCGTGCAGGAATCTTTTGCCATCACGTTGTCTGACGTATCCATTCAACCGGGGCAGAGCGCGCCCCTGGTCGCTGTGCTGGCCGGCTCCCAACAGTCGGACGCCTGCCCGTTGAACTTTACTGCCGCCCGCGCCATTCCATCCATTCTTCCCCAGGCCGATGGCAAGATGGTGGCGGTTCTGATCAAAACCGCGGCCACGGATCACCCCAGTTGCGGTCTCACGTGCAAGATTGATTCCGTCAGCAGCAGCGACGGCCGCGGCGATTGGCAGACGATCAAAGACCTGGCGCTCAAGGTGTGGGTCGATCGCCAAAATGACACGAATGGCCGGGTTTATACCGTCGCCGTGCGGTGCAGCGATAACGCCGGCAACACCCAAGTACGCAAAGCGCCCGTGATCGAGGCGGGCAGCCCTTCAAACAAATAGGTGACGCATGAAACGCATTCTGCTTCTGCTTGGTTTCTTCTCGTTGTTCCTGGTGAATGTTGCCGTCGCGCAAGCTCCGCTCATCACTCCGTTTGTCAATTGCGTGACGTTCGACGAAGGCCGGAACGAGTTGCAGGCCAACTTCGGCTATGTTTCTAACGCTGATTCAGACAACGACTTTGTCCCCGTCGGCGAGGACAATTTTATAAGCCCTCCTCCCTTAGATCGCGACCAGACCACGTTCTTTCAACTGGGCGTCATATTCCAAGCCTGGTCTACAACGATCATTCTGAGCCAGACGCCGTCGGTCACCTGGAATTTGCTGGGGCAGTCTGTGACGGCTTCAAACGATCCATCTAAATACTGCGCGGGTGCGGTTGGACCGCCAGGACCTCCCGGAGCGTCGGGGCCGGCAGGACCACAAGGGGACCCCGGACCGCAGGGAGCTACCGGTGCGGCGGGTCAGCAGGGACCGCAAGGTGACCCCGGGCCGCAAGGCGCAACCGGCGGGACGGGTCCACAGGGAACGCAAGGGCCGGCCGGACTCCAGGGCGCTACCGGCGCAACGGGTCCGCAGGGAACGCAAGGGCCAGCCGGACCGCAAGGCGCAACCGGTGCGGCAGGTCCGCAGGGAACGCAAGGACCGGCCGGACCACAGGGAGCAGCAGGACTGACGGGTCCCCCAGGGCCCCAGGGGCTTCAAGGCGCCGCATTGCCAGGATTTCAAGTCATCACGGTGCCCAGCAGCAGTGCCAGCGCCACTGCCTCCTGTGCTGCGGGCCAGACGCTGATGAGTGGGGGCGGCGCATGTGCGCTGCCTGGTGTTCAAGGACTCATCCAATCCAGTTCAGCCGTGGGATCGAGTTGGGTCGTATCGTGCTCCCTCGGCAACGCGACGGCCGTAGCCTTGTGTACCTCGCATTAGGAGCAAGCTCTCTATGAAACGCATCCTGCTTCTTCTCTTAGCTGCCGGACCGGCGGCCGCCCAGACCGGGCTGGCGCCCACCTTGAACTGCGTGTATCTGCAGCCGGATAACACGGTCAGTGCCTTCTTCGGCTATGCCAACGTGAACCCCGACAGCATCGATGTTCCCGTTGGTCCCAGCAACTTTGTTGCCCCGGACCCACAAAACTGGGGTCAGCCGACTACCTTCCAGAGCGGAGTGCAAAGCTCCGCCTGGGCAGCCACGTTCGTACCGAGTCAGACCCCGAGCATCACGTGGAGCCTGGCGGGCACGACTGTGACCGCGTCCAATGATCCATCGGAATATTGCGACTTTTCGGTAGCCCAGGAAGGCTCCCAGGGGCCGCAGGGCGCACCGGGGCCGCAAGGGGCACCCGGCGTTATCGGTCCATCCGGGGCGCAGGGCCCCGCAGGCCCGACAGGAGTTGCGGGTCCGCCCGGGCCGCCGGGATTGCAGGGACAGGCAGGTCCGACAGGATTGGCAGGCCCAACGGGAGTGCCTGGACAACAAGGGGACGCAGGCCCAGCCGGGTTGCCAGGACCGGCCGGACCCGCGGGATTGCAGGGACCGCCTGGGCTCCAGGGCCCCGCCGGACCGCAAGGCCTCCAGGGGCCCCAGGGGCTGCAAGGAGCGATCGGCTTAACCGGTCCCCCGGCCGTGCTCCCTTCCATTCACGTTGTCGCCGCAGCAAGCCGCACCAAGTCGGGGACAGCATCCTGCAACGCGGGCGAAGTACTGATCGGCGGAGCGGGTCTATGCACGGCTTCCTTCGGTTTTGGCCAGGTGGGTGCCAGCAGCCCGGTCGGATCCAGTTGGAATGTGACGTGCGTCCTTGGTACGGCCGAGGCGGTGGCCGTCTGCATGCCCTGAAAACCAGACGGGGATTGAAAAGCGAGCACTCCGCACCGAATACTTCGGCCTGACGCCGTTAAGCGCATCCGGAGTGGGTGCTTGATCGGAAATAGGAGATTGGCGGGATGAAAGGGCACGGCCTTTAAATCGTGCCCCAGGTGGTGTCCTTATAGTGCGTTGCTGGCCAAGGCAACCTGACCCTTTCGGGGAGGCATCTCCTATATGCGCGTCTTGTTTTGATCAACGAACCCATGGAAGATGTGAGAAGGTAAGTCATGGCAACTTCGCGTCTACTAGCCAAACCGCATAGCGCACAAATCATCAGCTGGCTAAGACTCCGTTTTCGTGTGGGGCTAGGAAAGCTGTTCAATTTGGCAGGTGTTCCGGGGATTGTTCGCGAATGCGATTACGCCGCAAATACGACGGACGCGCAGGTGACTGTGCGCGTCCGCGAGTTGTTCACTATCATTACGGTCAACGGCCTAGAAATCTATTTCCACCGTCTCACCGGAACGATAGATGGAGTCGGTTCTAGGTGCGGTTACAGACCGGATCGAGTTCCCGAATCAGCCCAGTTTCCCACTTCTTCCGAGTAGCCTCGTCACACCTCTCAAATACGAAGTGAGTAGGATTTTGCTTCAAGATACGAGATCCCTGATCAGATTCCCCCCGAAGATGCGCGTAGAGACGAGCCTCCATATCCTTAGCCTCTCCGACGTAAATCCAGGTGCTGCGGTTGTAAATCCCGTATACCCCGGACTCCCGAGGGGCATACGACGCGATTCCACCTTCGGTGAAACCAAAGCCGGTTGTTTGGGTGAATGGCATGGCACTATTCTCCTTGTTAAGTGATTGATAGAACTCCCTTTGGCTTCGGGTTGGCAAAGCCCGTTGCCATTGGGACCGCCCCACGCCCCATTGGGCACAGGGAATCCCTCAGACCATAAGGGAATCTTTTCGATTGACGAGGGGAGCTATAGGCCTTACTCTAAGAGTGACTGATTAGCACCCGCCGTCACTGGCGCAAACAATTCGGCTTGTCTGAGAACCCGCCCCAGCCAGGACGGGTTTTTACTGCGAAAATTTCTCCTAACTACAGCATCTTCAAGTTTGACCGCATGTAGCCGCAAATGCAAGAACTTTCTACAGGATGCGCTTTTTATGACCGACCCACTAGGTATTGTGGCTTACCTTGTAGTTAACACGACAGATTACCCCCAGGTGGTGCGGCAATAGTGGCGCAAGTCACTGTGAATTCTCCTTGAGTTCACAGCCAACTCGCCGGATAGTGAGTTTGCGGGTCTATCGCGGCTTCGGCTGTGGTGGATTCTGACCCCGGTTCATCGTTAGCGCGATGGCCGGGGCTTTCTACTATACGAATACTTTATGCTTGCTATAGTAAGCATGTCAACTAAATAATCATGCTTGCATGTATTATCTTGCATTATGCCTGCTTAAATGATATCAGTAAGCATGAGGTGATCGTCATGGCCGAAAATACAGAGGCTCAATCCCTTGGGGGAAAGGCGCGGGCAGAGAAGCTGTCGAAGGAAGATCGAAGCGCAATTGCGTCTGCTGCTGCGGAGGCAAGATGGGGAAAGTCAGGCAAAGAGCGGCTCCATGTTCCGAAAGCAGACTTCGGATCACCGGATCGTCCGCTAAGGGTTGGCGAGCTAGAGATTCCCTGCTATGTCTTAGATGATGGCCGTAGCGTAATCACACAAGGCGGGATGCTATCAGCGTTGAAGATGAGCCAAGGGACAGCAACGAAAGGCGGCGGTGATCGACTCGCTAATTTTTCTAGCACAAAGTCGATTAAGCCATTTGTTTCCTCTAAGTTAGAGGAGATGATCACGAGTCCGATCAAATTCAAATATAAAGGATCGCTTGCGTACGGATATGAGGCGACGATTCTGCCTGAATTGTGCGACGCGGTGCTTTCAGCTCGCGATGCAGGAAAGCTGAACTACCAGCAGGAACACATCGCCAAGCAGTGTGACATCCTTGTTCGCGCCTTTGCTCGTGTTGGAATCATTGCTTTAGTTCATGAGGCGACCGGCTACCAGGAGGTTCGTGACCGGGAGGCGCTTCAGGAGATTCTGAAGCGATACATATCCGAGGATTTGATTGGATGGGCAAGAACATTCCCTATGGAGTTCTATAAACAGGTTTTCAGATTGAAAGGCTGGAATTGGAACGATGGGAGAATGTCTCCAATTATGGGGAACATCGTGAACGACTTGGTTTATGCACGTTTAGCCCCAGGCGTCCTAGAGGAGCTAAGGAAACGGAACCCGGTAACAGACAAAGGTTATCGTGAGCACAGACATTTTCAGCATCTAACCGCTGATATTGGGCATCCCGCGTTGACGCGGCACCTCTATGAGTTGATTGGCATGGCACGTGCCTTTTCATTTGGCGAATGGGAGAAGTACTACCACTTGGTGAACTTGACATTCCCGAAGATGAACACCAGTCTTCTACTGCCCTTCACGGAGGCAACACAGCAATGAACCGATTGCGGCCTTACCTGTCGAGGCCGCCATCAACGCAGCAACGCAATCTTAGGACACTACCCGTGCCCCAAAAGAGTTCAGGCCCTCGCGGGCAATCGGCGTTTGCCGAAATACTGTTTACCGAAGGCGAGCAGCCCGAGAGCGAGTCCGCCAAGAGCCAGGTCAACACCGCTCGCCGGCTCAGGCGTGGGCGTGGTCGCCACCAGGAACGGACCGGCCCAGACGCCGGGGTCGGAATTCGATCCGTTGTACGCGGGGACTTCACCGAAGAAAAGGGCGTCGACACTGTCGCCGGAGGCAGAGGAGCTGTTCAGATTAAAGAGGAACGGGTCAGAGATGGCTTGAATGGAGAAATCCCAACCGTCGATCATTCCCGTAGCGTCGGTCGAGACGTTGAAGTTCTCAAGCGTTGCCATGGAAGAGTCCCACTCGGTGAAGCCGTCGGATAATACCCATTCATTCACGTCCGAGGTGACGTCCACGTTGCTGAGGTTATCGCCCAACGGGTTGGTAAAGCCGAACCCTGCATCCATGGACATTTGAGTGGTGTAGACCGTGCCGTCTGCGGTCGTGTAGTCATTCCCGACGTAGACGTAGAGGTCGTCGGCGTGCGCAGGCACGGCGGCAAAAGCAACTCCGAGAGCAAGCAGGCAAGGCAATACAAATCTGAGTTTCGAATTCACAAGAGCACTCCATTGGATTGAGAAATTAGAGCGTTTTCGGATTGACTGTAGACTTCCGTGCCCCATCCATTCCGCGTTTTTCTGCGGAATGGGTGGGATACCTACAAAATTCCGGTCTACACAATTCCCGAAAACGCACTAGATTGTGCGGCCAGCCGCGACGCGGCACAAGGCCGCATCGCCAGCCTGCCTGCCTGCCTGAAGGCATAAACAGAGCGTCCGCCAACGGTATCTTGGCGAGCCTTCAAAATGATTTCAACGGTGCCAGGCATTGGGCCCGGGGACGGCACAACTGTTGCACCCAATGTCCTACAGAGAGGGAACGAACCCTTGATTGACCAGATCTCATTTTTACCGGTCGCCGCTTAAGCGTCAAGCAAATTCTTAGGCAAGCGTTCCGAGCGCTGCCCGGTCCCCCTTGTCGCGCAATGCTTCTTCCAGTTCCCTGCTCGGCTCGACAATCTCCGCCATGAACAGGAAGCTGTCGGCAAGGTCGCGAATCTCTGCCTGTAATTTGCAGATCATTACACTCCGTTGACGCACAATCGTCAGATGAGGATCAACAAGGGAGCCACTCGCAAAACTCCATAGAGACTGCAAGAAGTGTCAGGGCACGACTTCAGTCGTGCCGAAAGATCGGCAAGAAGATGTTGGGCTTTAGCCCCTGCGTCTCTTTGTTTTCAGGGTTAGCAATTCCACAGCGGCTAAAGCCGGAATTTGAATGGGCCATTTGCGGCACGACTGAAGTCGTGCCCTGACATATATCGCCAGACTGAAGGCAATTTTGCAAGAGGCTCAAGGAAACGTCCCTTGTACGCCGCAAGCCGCTCCCCATGCGCCGGAAAAGCTCCGTAACTCCTTTGCAATGAGGATTCTGCGGATAACTTCTTTTGGAATGAGGAATTTGCAGCCGCCGCGTCTCCGTAAAGAACTGAAAATAGAGAACTTCCTTACAGAATCCGGGTTGGGGTATCATCGCACTATGAAGCGTGTCCTCTTGTCCTGGAGCAGTGGTAAAGATAGTGCGTGGACGCTCCACCTCCTGCGCCAGCGGCGTGACATTGAACTGGTCGGCTTGGTGACCACCCTGAACGACGAATTTCAGCGCGTGGCCATGCATGGCGTGCGCCGTTCGGTGCTGGAAGCGCAGGCTGAGGCCGCTCAATTGCCGTTGTGGATTGTGCCGCTTCCCTGGCCATGCTCCAACGAAATCTATGAGCAGCGCATGACCGAAGTTTGCCAGCGCGCTGTCGATGAGCATATCGACGCGGTTGCATTCGGCGACCTGTTCTTGCAGGACATTCGCGCCTATCGCGAGAAGCAGTTGAAGCCAACCGGCCTGGAACCCATGTTTCCGCTCTGGGAGATTCCAACCGATGAGCTGGCGCGCACCATGATTGCCGGCGGCCTGCGCGCCCGGCTCTCTTGCATCGACTCAAAGCAATTGCCAGCCTCGTTCGCCGGGCGCGAATTCGACGCGGCTTTGTTGCGGGACTTGCCGCCGGAAGCAGACCCCTGTGGAGAGCGCGGCGAGTTTCACACCTGCGTCTACGCCGGCCCGATGTTCACGGCTCCGCTGTGCCTGGAAGCGGGAGAGATTGTCGATCGCGACGGCTTCGTCTTCGCCGACTTCCAATAGTGGAATGCCCGGCAGCGAATCCCGCCGGGCTTCCAGTTCCCTACCGCAGGCTCTTCAGCGCGGGATACAGCTTGCGCCACTTCGCATAGCCAGTCTTGTAGGCCACCACATCGTCAGCATCCGGCTCGATGCGCTGGGCAACTTCGATGGCCTGCCCACAGGCTTCGTCAAGGTTGGCCCAGTGCCCCGCCCCGACTCCGGCCATCAACGCCGAGCCAAATGCGCCGCCTTCTTCGGCGGTGAGCACTTCGACGGCGTGGCCGTAAATTCCAGCCTGAATCTTGCGCCACAACGAGCCGCGCGCGCCGCCGCCGCCCAGGCGAATGCCGCTGACTGGAATGCCCAGCTCGGCGAAGAGCGAGAACGTGTCCTCGAGCGAGTAGGCAACCCCCTCCAGCACCGCACGCACAAAATGCGCCGAGGTATGCACGGTGGAGATGCCGGCAAAGGCCGCCCTCACCTCAGGGTCAAGGTGCGGCGTGCGCTCGCCGAGTAGATACGGCGCCCACTCCAGCCCCTCGCTGCCGGCCGGCACCTTGGCCGCAACGGCGGTCAGGCTGTCATAGTCCTGCCCGGCAAAGAAGGTCTCCTTAAGCCAGCGGAAGCTCAACCCAGCCGATTGGGTCACGCCCATCACGTGCCACAGCCCCGGAACCGCGTGGCAGAAGGTGTGCAACCGTCCCTTGGGATCTTTGGTGGGGGCAGCCGTAGCGGCAAACACCACACCGGAAGTGCCGATGGTGGCCGAGACCGAGCCCGGCTGCAAGATGCCCATGCCCACCGCGCCAGCTCCCTGGTCGCCCGCTCCGGCCACAACCGGCGTGCCAGCGGCCAGGCCGGTCAACCCAGCCGCGCCCTCACTGATGCGCGCGCAAACCTCGGGCGACTCGTATACTTTGGGCAGCCAGCTCTCGGGAATCCCCGCCGCCTCGGCTACCTCGCTCGACCAGCGGCGATGCGTTACGTCCAGCAGCAGGGTCCCCGAAGCCTCCTGCACGTCGATGGCGAACTCGCCCGTGAGACGGTAGCGTACGTAGTCCTTGGGGCACAGGATGTGGCGGATCTTGGCAAAGATCTCCGGCTGATGCTCCTTTACCCACAGCACCTTGGTCACGGTGAAGTTGGGCAGTGCCGGGTTACAAGTGAGCTCGATCAGCCGTTCATAGCCGATCTTCTCCGTCAGCCAGTCGCACTGCGGCTGGGTACGCGTGTCGCACCAAATCAGCGCAGGCCGCAGCACCTGGCCAGCCTCGTCGAGCATCACCGCACCGTGCATCTGGCCGGTAAGCCCAATGGCGGCAATCGGCTGCCGCGGCTCGGGCGCAGCCGCGAGAACTCCGCGAATCGCTTCCTTCGCCGCACGCCACCAGTCCTCGGGATCCTGCTCAGCCCAGCCTGGGTGGGCTGTTTTGAATGCCTCATGTTCGCTCGAAGCACCGGCGATCAATTTGCCTGCGTCATCCACCACTACGGCCCGCGTTCCGCCCGTGCCCACATCCATTCCAAGAAACCACATAATCCGTTCTCTCCCCGCCTAAATCGCTTTTCCCAGCGTTGGCAGCATAGCAGCTTAAGCTCAGGCAGGAAAAGCATCGGAAGTACCAACCTCACCTTGCCGGTCCCCGAAGTTCACTCACATCGCTCTGCCCTTCATGCGCCATTACTTTAATGGGTCGTGGCCTGTAACCAAAGAGTTAGCAGCATGTGGCCCATTGGTCCCGTATCGTCAAACGGCAGTTTCCGTTATCGTTTTCTTAACAAGTCGATCCATCTCGCAAGGCGAGCCAAAGTGAAACTACCTAATTACTACGAACTTCTTCAAATCAGCCAGAACGCCGATCCTGAAACAATCCACCGCATTTTTCAATTCATGGCGGTTCGCCTGCACCCGGATAACCCGCAGACCGGCGATGCCGAAAAGTTCATGGTTGTGAAGGAAGCCTACGACATCTTGTCAGATTCATCGCTCCGCGCTGAGTATGATGCGGCCCGCGAAATGCAGGCTCCCCAGCCGGCCCCACTATCCACTGCGGTAGATTTTATGGACACCGTCGAGGGCGAGCTGAATCGGAGGCTGGCTCTATTGGCGCTTCTCTATAATCAACGCCGCACCGATCCAGACAGGCCTCAACTTTCGCTTCACGAGGTGGAAAAGCTCATGGGGTTTCCCCGTGACTATCTGGAGTTCTCCATCTGGTATGTTCACAAAAAGGGGTATATCACCCGATCGGATAACTCAGCTTTCACGCTAACAGCTGACGGCGTCGACTTCGTGGAGACGCAACGCGGGCGCATGCCGGTTCTGAACAAGATGCTTACCAGCGGTTCGGAGCCTTCGTCCGCGGACCGCCGGAGCCCTGAGGAGGGCAATGGCTCATTTGCTGCCCCTTTCGTTGTGAATGGAGACCGGCGCGGCGGAGGGGATCGGCGCAAGCACAGCCGATGAGGATCGAGCAGTTTACTGGGGAAGGACTTCGATGCCGGTCACTGTTGCATAGCCCTGAACCGGAATGAAACTGAAAAGCAGCTTGCCCTGGGAATTCGGTTCCAGGCCTGTTGCTTTGCGGATCACCACGTCTGTCTGGCCTGCTTCTCGGACGAGGTCGAAGTTCTTGAGGAGCACGATTCCGTTGCACGATACATCGAAGATGTGGGCAACCGCGGCCCTGTTCACGCCGGATGGGGATGGAGACTCGTCCCAATCGCCGTGGCGCGCCGCAAAATACAGCGTTACCGCGTATTTTCCCGGTGTAACCGGAATCGCGTAGGAGAAGTTCCCCCAACGCTCAGTTTCGTAGAGTTCAGGATCGTCGGTGCCGTTGACCGGGGTTGTGTAGGCAGCCAACTGGCCGCCTTCGAAGTAGCTGTCCGGACTCCACCAGCGGCTATCGTTGGAGTAATACGGCGTTTGGCGAGCCAGTATGCGCACAGGCCGAATGTGGTCTCTGAAACCGGGCAGAATCTCGATGGCTGAGAGGCAGGCTTGCTTGCCGTCGTCGCCGGAAAACTCGAGATGCAGCAGTCCATCCGCAGCCGGCGAAATGCCGGTGAAGACCTTCACGTCGGCCGTGTGGCTGGCGCCGGCATCGGCCACGATGTCGAAGCGGGTCAGCAGCGTCTTGCCATTGGCGCGCACGGTCATCAAGCGGCTGCCTTCCCCTCCGCTAGGCGTGGACTCAGGATCGTAGACGGTCTCGGCAAAGTGAAGGCGCAGTTCGTAGATTCCCTTTTTCAGAGGAATGGCATAGTTGAATTGCCCCTGCCGGCTGCTGCGGTAGAAGTCGGGACTCTGGGTGCGCCAAATGAGCTGCACAGAACTCTTCACTGCCGTGCCGCCTGCAAACCAGGTATCGGCGTTCCACAACTTACCCGCGTGATCCACAAAGCTGCGGCTTGAGCCTGCAAGGATACGAACCTCCTCACCCATGGGCGGGCCTAGCTGCGGGTCCACGGAGGAAGTCGTGGATTCATTCAAAACCGCTGCCGGCTGGACCTGCTTCGTCGGCCGATGAGCAAGCCAGGCATAACCGAGACCAAGAGCCAGAAGAGCCAGCACGGCGGCAAGCTGCCCGATCCTGTAACCTGAGAAGCGAATCCGCGTTGCCGTTGGCCCGATAGCAGAGCTCTGGGATCCAGACTGGCTTGCCGCCGGGGGCGCGGGTGAAACTGGCTCCTCCTGTTGCGGTGCCGCGGTTTTGAATTCCGGAACGTATTGCCCTAAAGGGATCGTGATACGGAGTCGATTCGATGTGCCTGGCCCTGCGTAGTAAGCATCCAGGCGCTTGCGCAAGCGGTTGGCCTCGACACGCACAATCGAGTCGGAGTTCTGATCGAAGGATGGTTCGCGTTGAAAGACGTCCACGCCGACGGTATATTCCTTGACCTGGCGGGCTTCTCCGGCAAAGAGCTTTTCGCATAAGTACGACAGCAGCCGCGCGAGCATGGGCGCTCGCGTAAAGTGCTCCGACCGAAGCACTGTCTCCAATTCCTCGCGCTGGGCTTCGAGATCGATCGATCCTGGGCTTTCAATCGCCATCGTTTCCACGCCTGTCCTTACCCGGACTGATTGTAATGCTATAGCTCTCCGAACCTTTGTATGGGAAGTGTTTAACGGTTGTGGCTATGACAGAAAGCGGCATGTAACGGCGTTTAACCTCCGGTGCTTGGCCGCCGTCGAAACACTCCGCGCTTTAAGTCGGCCGCCGCAAGTGCAAGCAGAACAATCAGTTCGCTTGCCTGCGCTGGAGATTTAACCCCGATTGAACAGGCGAGTAGCAGGTATAGCGTTGCGTGCTATCGAAGCGCGATCTCTACTGGGATCCATGCAAGGCTTGGTTCGCCGGGGCAGGAAAAGCGCAACAGTCGCCTTAAGCGAAAAGCCCATGCGCAGGAGAGGTGATTCCATGAGAAGACTGGTAACGATGTTGGCGGCTACGAGCGTGCTGATATGCGCGGCTCCGTACGGAAGAACAGACCCCACCCCCGATGCGGCTAAGACGGATAAGCTTGACGGCGCCCGGCTGGCAGAGGTGAAGGGAGACCTGGCGCGTATTCACAACCATAATGAGCTGGCAACTGCTTACTATATGGTCGCCCTTCGCTCCGACCATCAAAATGCCGCGCTTTATAACAAGCTGGGCATAACCGAGCTGCAACTCGGCGAGCGGGCAGCAGCGCGCAAACACTTCGGACTGGCGCTCAAATACGACCCTCAGCTCACGCCCGCACTGAACAACCTGGGAGCCGCGGCGCTGCTGGACAAGAAGTATAAGGCTGCTGTCAACTACTTCAAACAGGCGCTGGCGATGAATGAGTCGAGTGCGCCCACTCATGTCAACCTGGCTGAAGCCTGGATAGGCCTGGGCCAAACGGATCGCGCCATGACCGAATATGCCCGCGCGTTGGAGCTTGACGCCGATGTGCTGAGCAGCGAAGAGGATGGGACGATCGCTCAGATCAGGACAAAGGAACAGCAAGCCCGCATTGACTATCTGATTGCCAGGTCGTATATGAAGCGAGGCAACATCGAAGGTGCGCTGGACTATTTAGGCAGAGCCAGGGATCTGCATTATCCCGATTTGGCCAAGGTGTATGACGACCCGGATTTCCTCGCTCTCCTGAGCGATCCCCGTCTGGCTAAGATCGTCAAGCGATAGACATGCGGCGGTTCTATATCGCGTTTCGGTCATGGGCCTTGGTAATCCCGCCATGCGAGACAAGGCCCCGGAGTGTGACCTTTAGCACACGCTTGGAGGCGCCATGGGGCGAGAATGAATGCGTGAGGCCTGCCAGCCTTCCGCTGCGCCGGCCAGGAGAAAACAAATATGAGCGATCTTGCACCGCTGGCTGAAGCCGTTGCTGTTGACCCGTTAGTTGACCATCCCGCCGACTTCCATGTCTTTCACAAGTTTATCGAGCGCTGCAAGCAGCTTCCGGCCATCTCCACCGCAGTCGTATGGCCGCTGTCTGAAGTGGCTCTGCGCGGTACCGTTGAAGCCGCGGTCGAGGGTCTGATCGAGCCTACGCTGATCGGCGACGAAACTGCCATGAAGGCGCTGGCCGCAAAGATGGGCCTGGATATCAGCGTCTATCCTCTGCTCCACTCCGACACAGAGACCAAGGCCGCCGAGTTGGGCGTGGCCATGTGCCGCTCCGGCAATGCCCTGGCCATGATGAAGGGCAGCCTGCACACCGACGAGCTGATGAAGGTTGCCATGCAGCGCGATACCGGACTGCGCACCAACCGCCGCATTTCCCACGTGTTCATTATGGATACCCCGGCCTACGCGCGTACTCTGCTGATTACCGACGCGGCCATCAACATCACTCCCGAGCTCGAAGACAAGATCCACATCGTGCAGAACGCGATCGAATTGGCTCATGCCCTCGGCATTCCCGAGCCCAAGGTGGCGCTGCTCTCGGCGATTGAAACGGTTAATCCCAAGATCAAGTCCACGCTGGACGCAGCCGCTCTATGCAAGATGGCAGACCGCGGCCAGATCACCGGCGGCATTCTCGACGGTCCCCTGGCCTTCGATACTGCAGTCAGCGTGAAGGCGGCCAAGATCAAGGGGCTGGTCTCGTCCGTCACCGGCCAGGCCGACATTCTGGTGGTACCCGATCTGGAGAGCGGCAACATGCTGGCCAAGCAGCTTGAATACCTGGGCGGCGCGCAACTGGCCGGCATCGTTCTCGGCGCCCGGGTTCCCACCATCCTCACCAGCCGGGCAGATTCGGCTGAGACGCGCCTCACCAGTTGCGCCGTGGCCGTGCTGCTGCACTATGCCACCCATCCGCTGGAGCAGGCATAACCATCAAACCAAGCAACCGAAATTATGGGCGCGCTCATCAACGGACGCGCCCATTCCATTTTTGGTGACTCTCGCCCTGCTCTGCGAAACTGAAAACGTGCCTACCCCATTACCCGCCCTCATCTTCGACCTCGATGGAACCCTGACGGACTCCAAGCCCGGCATCTTTGGATGCTTGAGAAAGGTGCTCGACGCTCACCAAGTCGATCACCCCGGGCCGCTCGACCAGTTCGTCGGGCCTCCCATCGAAGAGTGGGCCATCGAGCTGCTACCGAAGGCAAGCGACGAAGCACGAGCCTCCCTGGCGCGGGACTACCGCGCCTGTTACGACCGCGAAGGCTGGAAGAACAACTCAGTTTTCGCAGGCGTGCACGAGTTGCTGACTGAACTTAGCCGGCAGGGATTCCCGCTCTACGTCTGCACCTCAAAAGGGCAGCACTTTGCCGTGCGGATTCTGGATCTCTTCGAGCTGACAGAGCTGTTCACGGCAATCTATGGCGACAAAGCTGAATATGCCAGTCACAGTAAGGTGGATTTGCTCGCCCATCTGCTGCGCGATTCCTCGATTGAGCGCGATTCAGCATGGATGATTGGCGACCGTATCTTCGACTTCCAGGCTGCCCAGGCTAACGGAATTCGTTGCATGGCCGCAGGATGGGGTTACGGCCCGCCCGATGAGCTTGCTTTGGCCGATGCTCTCGCGGCGACACCGGCGGACGTGCCTGGCTTAGTACTGTTTTAGACACCGATAGTAACTAGCTCCTGCGCATAGGTTCAGTGCTTATGATGCCGCCGAAATGCGCATTCCTTAAGGTATGCCTCTTTCGTGTTACTCTCGAAGAAAATTGATGCGCCAACACATCGCTCGGAGTACACTCGGGATATAGGAATTGCCCCGAAGTAACCATTCAAGGTTATCGAGTAACTCTTCAGGATTGCATCTAACTCTTCAAAAGGTAGAAGAAGCTAGGTGTTAACGGGTTAACGGTTTCTTGTGGAGCTTCAAGGCAAACAGCCTCAAAGTGTTCATTTGCTGGGACTCTTCCCGATGCTGCAAGTTTCCAGCAGATGAATCAGGAAGTCCCAGAATTCAGGACGGACCGCAATGAACAGTCGCGTTGAAGCGAATCTCTCGGCCTTGATCGAAAGCACGGATGACCTGATCTGGTCGGTGGATCTCGATTACCGCTTGATTGTCTTCAATGGAGCATTGCGAACGGGCATCTTGAACACGTTTGGCGTCCTGGCCAAGCCAGGGATGCGTCTGGATGATTTGCTTCCGGCTGAGAAAGCTTCGCTTTGGCCTCCGATGTACGCACGGACCTTGGCTGAAGGCCCTTTCCGGGCCGAGTATCCCATGCTCGACGGACGCACGATCGAGGTAGCTTTCACCCCGATCGTTGTCCATGGGGAAACGACCGGTATTTCGGTCTTTGGGAAGGACATCACCGATCGCAAGCGGACCGAGGAGGCTCTGCGCGAAAGCCTGGATTCTCTCAAAGAGGCTGAGAAAGCTGGATCCCTTGGAAGCTATGTTTTGGATGTTCCGTCAGAGGAGTGGACAAGCTCCGAGGTGGTCGATGAAATCTTTGGAATCGACAAGAACTATGACCATACCGTGGCAGGCTGGACGGCCCTGATTCATCCCGATGACCGCGCGATGATGGCTGCGTATTTTGCAGACGAGGTTGTGGGATCGGGAAAGGCGTTTAACAAGGAATACCGCATTCTCCGGCAATCTGACCAGGCAGTGCGCTGGGTGCTTGGAATGGGCAAACTCGACTTCGATGCTCACGGCCGGCCTCTAAAAATGCGCGGGATCATTAAAGACATCACTGGGCGCAAGCTCTCGGAGATGCAACTCCGCGAAAGCGAGAAGCGATACCGCACAGCATTTGAAACCAGCCTTGACGGCATCGCCATCAGCCATCTGAGCGATGGGAGATACATCGACGTCAACAATGCATTCCTCGATCTGATGGGATTCGATCGCGAGGAAGTGATTGGCCGGACGTCGGTGGATCTCAACTTATGGACAGAGCCTGGAGTGCGATGGAAGCTGGTAGACGAACTACGCCGCAGATCATTTTTCCGGGATACGGAGACCCGGTTCATTCGAAAGAATGGGGAGCATATCTGGCTGCTACTGTCGGGATCGGCGATCGAGATCGAGGGCGTTCCATGCATCCTGAGCGTTATGCGGGATATCTCCGCCGCCAAGGAGGCTGAACAGCGCCTTGCCGATGCCACTGAGGCTCTGCGAGCCAGCGAGGAGCGCTATCGCACAGCATTCCAAACCAGTCTGGACGCCATCAATATCAACCGCATGCATGATGGGATGTATGTCGAGTGCAACAAGGCATTCCTCGATTTAACCGGGTACGAACGTAACGAGGTCATAGGGAAAACGTCGCTGGAACTTAATATCTGGGCCGATCCCCACGATCGGGAGCGATTGTTTGAATTGCTCCGCGAAAGCTCAAGTTGCAGGGATTTCCAGGCCCAGTTCCGAAAAAAAAACGGGGAGTTCTCATTGGGGCTGATGTCGGCATCGGTGATGGAGATTGAAGGAGTTCCCTGCATACTTTGCATGACGCGCGATATCTCTGAAGTCAAAGCCGCAGAGGACAAGATCCGGAATCTCGCCTACTATGACTCGTTGACCGGCTTGCCCAACCGCCGCCTGCTGATGGAGCGGCTGCGGAAGACACTCGCCAGCCCGTGCAAACCTCGCAGGCAGGCACTGTTGCTTGTCGGAATCGACAGCTTCAAAGCGCTCAATGAAGCCCTTGGCCATCAAACCGGCGACTTGCTGCTGCAAGAAGCTGCCCGCCGCCTTAACATTTGTCTCGGAGAAGACGGCCCCGCGGCGCGATTGAGCGGCGATGAGTTCCTGGTCATCCTCGAAGACCTGAGTGAAAATTTGGAGGAGGCCTCAGCCCGTACACAGGAGACGGCAGAGATGATACTCGCCTCTGTCAGCCAGCCCTACATACTGGCAGGGCGCACGGTTCGCGGCACGGCCAGCATTGGGATCACCTTTTTTGGAGATCGGCCGATCACTGCGAATGATGTCTTGCAACAGGCCGATATCGCGCTGGACCAGGCCCAAACCGCGGGCCGCAACACCATGCGCTTCTTTGCCCCCGCTTTGCAGGTTGCTGTCAACGCCCGCGTCACTTTAGAGGATGAACTGCGTCTGGCGATCAAGGCCAACCAGTGCGTGCTTCATTATCAGCCTCAGGTGGAGCATAACCACATCATTGGCGCCGAAGCACTGGTTCGATGGAATCATCCTACGCGAGGCCTATTAGCCCCTGGCGAATTCATTCCCTTAGCCGAAGAAACGGGATTGATCCTGCCATTGGGAGATTGGGTGCTGGAAACCGCCTGCACGCAAATCGCGGCATGGAGCGACCGGCTCGGAACGACGGATTTTGCGGTTGCAGTCAACATCAGCGCAAGGCAGTTCCATCAGCCTAACTTCGTCCGACTGGTGCTGGCCGCCATTGAACGCACCGGAGCCAACCCGCGGAACCTCGAACTGGAGCTCACAGAGAGCGTACTGGTAGAGAATCTCGATGATGTGATCGCCAAGATGACCACTCTCCGAGACCATGGCTTGAGGTTCTCCCTGGATGACTTTGGCACTGGCTATTCATCCCTGGCCTACCTGAAGCGTCTTCCTCTGCACCAGTTCAAGATTGACCGCTCCTTCATCAGGGACATTTTGGTGGATGCCAGCAGCGGCGCTATTACACAAACCATTCTCTCGTTGAGCAAGGCAATGGGCTTGCCCGCCATCGCCGAAGGAGTTGAGACCAACGAGCAGCGGGAGTTCCTCGCAGGTCTCGGTTGCTACTCGTTCCAGGGGTTCCTGTTCAGCCGCCCGCTGCCATTGGTCGAGTTTGAGCGGCTGTGGCAGGACTCCATTGACAGCCCGAACCCTATCACGTCGTAAGCATCCCCCATCAAACCTCGACTCATTTCAAAACTCGACCTACTAGCTGGTCAGCAGACCGTCCGCCGTTACTTCCCTTCCCTCAATCCATCGACATGCTCAACTGGTGGCGCACGTCTGCGCCACGAATCCAGAAGATGACGTCGGTGGCGATATTCGAGGCATGGTCGGCGATACGCTCCAGGTTCTTCGAGACCAGGATGCCGTTGATCGACTGCTGGGTAAATTGCGGCTTCTCTTCGATGAGCTTGAGCAGGTCGTCGTGAGCGCGGCGGTTCATACGGTCGATCTCGTCGTCCATCTCGCGCACCGAGTCGGCCAACCGCGCATCGCCCTCCAGGAGTGCCTGCACCGCCGAGCGGATCATGCGGCCGGCAAACTCACCCATGGCCGCGAAGTCCACCGGCAGATCGACCTCTTCGTTCTTCAGCATCTCTTTGGTGCGGCGGGCGATGCCCATCGACTGGTCGCCGATCCGCTCCAGATCGCCGTTGATCTTGATCACCGCCAATATAAACCGTAAATCGATAGCCATGGGCTGTTCCTTGGCCAACAGTTCATAGGCCATCTCGTCCAGCTCCCGCTGCGCGGTGTTGATGGCTGTCTCGTTCTGCTTGACGTACTGGCACAGGCCCTTGTCGCGCTGCAGGTAGGCATCTACCGCGGACTCGACCGCCTGTTGCGCCAGCGCAGCCATGGCCAGCAGCTTATCTTTGAGTTCGGCGAGTTGAAGTTGGAAGTGAATGCGCGGCACGAAGTGTTTCTCCTATCCACTGATTGTGCATCATCGTGTGTTACCACAGTACAAATTTCCGGTTACGCACCAAAATAGTCACATCCTGAGAACACGCTGTCCCGTTTCGGATTGGATGCGCAGCACGCCGAAACGACGCGATAGTCTATGAGTATGAACGCCCCAGGCTCTTCCGCCAGCCCCATGCTGACTTTCAACCCAGCCAACTGCGACCTCAAGCAGAACTACAAACTGTTGACAGGCATCGTCGTTCCCCGCCCTATCGCTCTGGTTTCAACGATCGACCGGAACGGCGTGGTCAACCTGGCGCCATTCAGCGCATTCAATCTAGTAGGCGCCAATCCCCCCGCGGTGCTGTTCTGCCCCGCGCTGCGTGTTCCTGGAAGCTCTGACGCCAGTTCGCACTCAGATTTGCGCAAAGACACTCTCCGCAACGTCGAAGGGACAGGCGAGTTTGTCGTGAATGTAGTCAACGAGGCCATTGCCGCGGCAGTCAATGACACCGCCGCCGAAGTTCCGCCAGAGGTGAACGAGTTTCAACTGGCCGGGCTGACGGCGATAGCAAGCGAAGCCGTGCGCCCGCCGCGCGTGGCCGAATCGCCGGCGCAGATGGAGTGCAAGTTGCTCCAGGTCATCTACGTCAGCCGCGCTCCGGGAGCGGGCGTGATCGTTTTAGGCGAAGTCGTCCGCTTTCATGTGCGCCAGGATCTGTTCAATGACTTCCGCATCGACCCAGCCGGGCTTGACGCCGTGGGCCGCATGGCCGGCAACACGTGGGTCCGCACCCGCGACCGCATCGAATTGATCCGGCCCAAGTAGAGCCGTTCGCACTGTTTGACAAAAGCCGTCAGTTCTTCGGGATTACGACAAATGGCCCTTGAATCTCGGCTCCATGGCCCGCAAATGCCGTCTGCCCCACGGCGCTGAGTCCAACCTCCCACACCGGAGAGGCAAGTTCGGGCATGGGCTTTGCCTGAAACAGCTTCTTGCATTGGCGCGCCGTCCACTTGGCCCAGGCCTTTGACTTCTTGCGCCGCGCGCTGTCGGTTGAGATTCCCGTGCCTGCGTACATCTGCCGGTAGAGCTTGGAAAGAAACATGAAGGCGATTCTGGAGGTCAAATTCGGGCAGCAGGCCGATCGTTTCCAGATATCTCCCCAGTTATAGAACTTGTCCCATACCTTCTGAGTGCGCTCCCGTATCTCATCCGAACTCATGGTAGGATGCGGCGTAAACATCTTGGGCCGAACCTCGGTGGGAATCAGCCAGTAACGGGTAATCGGCACATCGCCCACCATTGTCGGATTCAGCGACTGCTCCTTTTCCCAGCGACCAAAATCTACGGTGCCGGGAAACGGCGTCATCATCACAAACTGGGCAAATGTGATGCCCGCCTTCTGCGCCATCGCCACCGTGGCGTCGAAAGTCGCCGGCCTGTCTGTCGGTAGCCCGAAGATAAATGAACCCAGCACATGGACTCCGTGCGCCTTGAATGTCTGCAACTGGCGGGCCAGAGCTTCGCCTGAGTAGTTCCAGTCCTTGTAGACCGCTTTCAGTCCTTCCGGCGTCACCGCCTCCACACCCACGAGCGCGCCTTTGATATTGGCCTTTCGCATTGCATCCAGAAAGCCGGTGTCCTCGCCCGCTTCCATGGTCATCTGGGTATAGAACACCATATCTTTTGGCAGCTTGGCTAACTCTTCCATCAGTTGGAAACGCTCGTTGCGAATAGCGGTCAGCTCTTCAACCTTCGCGATGTTGTTTTGCTCCCTGGCCAGCCGCAAATCGGTCTTCGTGACCGGATAGAAGTTATCATCCGCCAAGGCAATAAAGCGAAACCCGAGCCGCCTCAGTGCAATAATCTCGTCAATCACGCTTTGAAACTTCCTCTGCCGGGGCTTTTGTCCATCCGTCCGCCACACGCTGCAAAAGGAACAGTGTTTCGGGCATCCGCGAATGGTTTGCACGGAAGCCCACATATATTTTTCAGGATTCATCAGATCCCAGCGCGCAGCCAGAAACTCGCCGCCTTCAATTCGCCCGCCTTCGTAGATCCTTTCCAGCTTCCCCGCAAGGCAATCGGTCACCGCCTTGCCCCAGGCGATGTCGCCGTCTCCCTTGACTACCGCGTGCCCTTCCCCTTTTTCCAGAGCCTCTTCGGGAAACAGCGTCGCGTGGATTCCGCCATAGACCACCCAGGCGCCCCGGCTGCGCGCCATCCTGCCCACCTGGTAGCCGCGCAGCGCATTGCCGGTATGCACACTGATGCCCACAATGTCACCGGGTTGAATGGTCTCCGGTACGATCTGTTCCAGCGATTCATCGACAAGAATGGGATCGCCCACCACTTGCGGAGTGGCTGCCGCAAGCACAAACAGCCATCGGGGTGTGATGACCGCGGTTCCGAAAGAATTGTCGCTGGGATTGACCAGATGAACGCTCAACCGATCCAACCTTTCCAACTACGAATACAGGGGTACGAGAATGGTGATCTCAGTGAGCGTCTTCGTAATCGGTCGAATCGATAGCGGGAGAAGGTTCCCGCATGATAGGCGATGCCGAGTCTTCCCGCCGGACAGTTTTTCCAATCATACAGGGTCAAAGTGGCGATGAGTGGTCAATATTGACCACATTTGGAAGGCCAAAAAGGCTATTTGATAAAAGCTCAGTGATTTCGAACAGCCTGATTGCGGTTTTGCATCGAGTGCTTGGAGTAATCAACACGGAGGCATTTGGGGCAAAGCGAACCTATTTGCGCGGAACAGGGCCACGCATACTCTGACATCCTCCGCATCCAACAGGCTGCCGGCCTGCCTTTGGAGTTCCTGCAAGACGGTTTCCACCTCAATGGCAGACCGATAGGGCCTGAACGCCGCCATCGCTTCCGCCACGTCCGCCACAGCCAGTACCTTGGCCTCGGGCAGGATTGCGTCGCCCTTGAGGCCAAATGGATAGCCTGAGCCATCCAGCCGTTCGTGGTGCTGGCGTACGATCTCGGCGATAGGCCAGGGGAACGGAATGTCTTTGAGAATCCGATAGCCTGTTCCCGGATGCTCGTGAATGATCTCCCAATCCGAATGTGTCAGCCGCGTTGGCTTGGTCAAGAGTTCCGCAGAGATCGAAATCTTTCCGATATCGTGAACCATTGCGGCCACGCGCAATCCTTGTAACTGCGCGTCGGACCAGCCCTTCTCCTTACCGATCGCGCTTGCTATATCAGCGACCCGCATCTGGTGGCCGGCGGTGTAGGGGTCGCGCATCTCCATGGCCGTAACAATAGGAGCCACCATGGCGGACAAAGCCTGAGTAAGTTGCAGTTCGGTCCTGGCCAGGCGCTCTTGCTCCGCATACAACTGGCGCTCCTGCTCGATTGCGTGCAAACCATGGCCAATCTGCTCGGCCAGGTGCTGGAACACCTGAATGGCCACGGACTCAAATGCATTGGGGTGTGTGGCATATACGTGCAATGCGCCACGCCCACTGCCGTTGTTGGTAAAAGGAATCGAGATGCACGAGCGGATTCCATACTCCCGTGCGCGCTCGCGCCACGGAGCATAGATCGGGCATGTCTCTGTATCCTCGATAATTTGCAACTGCCCGGTGCGAATACAGACGCCGGTCGGACCGTTTCCCATCGGATTGTCTTCAGACCAGCTAATCTGCAATCCGTTCAAGTAACCCACCGCGCTGCCCGCCGACGCCGCCACTCGCACGGGCTTGCCTGCACCATCTTCCGCAAGGCCCGCCCATGCGAACAAATAGACGGCTTCACGCGTAATTGCATCGCAGATAGCCTCAAGAAAGCTCTCGGCAGTATGCTTTTGCCAAAGCGCCACGGCTGCGCCCGCATACGCGGACAAAGCCCATCGCTTGGTAGCAAGGCGATGTTCGCGTTCCTCCAGTTCAGTCACGTCGGAGTACACGCCGATGACTACAGATCGCCCATCGAGTACCAGCGATTTCGACGACGAAATTTTTACTGGCAGCGACCGGCCATCCTTTTGCTGGAGGTGATAGCCTACGTGGCGTGAAGGCATCTCTTGAGAATGCAGGAATTCTCCGCTGACCCACTCTCGTTCGGCCTCAGGATGCATCGTGGCTATGTTCGACCCCAGAAGTTCGTTGCGCGAATAGCCGGAGAGTGCTTCCGCTGCCGGGTTGACATTGACCATTACCCCAGTGTTTGCGTCAAACGCAAACATGGCGCCGGGCGCGCAGGTCCACGCCAATTCGTACAATTCCCGCGGCTCAATCGATTGGAGCCCTTGCTTCAAGGCCGCCCGCCTTCCCTGCTAACTCCAGGATTCAGGCCTTTCAATCTATGCGGCCGAATAGAACTGGTAACTTATTGGACATTGCCCCAACGAGATGGGGCAATCCCACCTATAGGTCATGCACAAGTTGGTACATGTTATAAAGTTAAAATCGGTAACTTATTACATGTTACCCAAAGGCCATGGGCAATCCCACTTATAGGGCATGTTTCATTTAAGACGTGGATCTATCTTGGTAAGCTCTGAAAACAGGAAGTGTTATCGAGGTGCCAGCTAGACGAATCGGTTTTGACTATAGCACTGAAACCGCCGGCCCGCTCAGGAGATTTACCCCACGCGGCTGCATTCCGCCACGGGAATCGCCACCTGCTCCACGATCTCAAGCCCGAAGCCTTCCAGGGCGGGTATATGCATGGGCGTATTCGAGAGCAGGCGAATGCGCTGAATGCCCAGGTCGGACAAAATCTGACCGCCCAGGCCGATCGCCCGCAGAATGCGTCCGCTGCGCGCCTGCGAGCCTTCGCGGGCGCGCAACTCCTGGTGCAGAATAAGCCGCGCACCACCCGCTTCCGGCGCAACAGACTGGGCCGCCGCGCCACCCTGCTCGAAAGCCTCCGTCAACGCCGATGCGCGATCGATCTCGAAGCCGCGTGAAGTATTGTGCAGGTAAAGCAGTACGCCGCAACCCTCCTCGGCAATCATGCGCATCGACTGATCGAGGGTCTCGCGGCAGTGGCAGTCGGCGGCAAATACATCGCCCGCCGTACACCGCGTATGGACCCGCACCAGAACCGCATGCGGGCACGGAGGCCGCAACTCCTGCTGGCCAGTAGCCGTCAAGCAGAAATCCCCTGCCACCCCTGCGTCTGCCGGGCCGCCGTGAAATGCGGGGCAGTCGGCGCAAAGCTCGCCGCGCACCAGCGCAATGTGGCTCTCGCCGCCATTTACTTCGCTCTCGTAGGCGATCATGCGGAACTCGCCATAGCGCGTCTGGATGCGGCTCTCGCCGGCGCGAACGATATAGCGCTCGTTTCGCAGCCGGTAGCGGATCAGCTCGGCCACGGTGAGAATAAGCAACCCATGTTCCTTGCAGAACGGGATGAGATCGGGAATGCGAGCCATCTCCCCGTCGTCGCGCATGATCTCGCAGATGACGCCGGAGGGATTGAGCCCCGCCAGCCGCGCCAGGTCTACCGAGGCCTCAGTTTGGCCGGCGCGCACCAGCACGCCGCCCCTGCGCGCCCGCAACGGAAAGATGTGGCCGGGCCGGGCCAGGTCGGCCGCCGTCGAGTGCGCGTCGATCGCTGTACGGATGGTATGCGCCCGATCCGCGGCGGAGATTCCGGTCGTGACTCCCTCGCGCGCCTCGATGGTCTCGGTAAACGCAGTACCGAAGCGCGAGGAGTTCTGCTGCGTCATGGGGAAGAGCCGCAGATGATCGGCGCGCTCCTCGGTCAGCGTGAGGCAGATGAGCCCACGGCCAAACCGGGCCATGAAGTTAATCGCTTCCGGAGTGACAAACTCGGCGGCCAGCGTCAGGTCGCCTTCGTTCTCGCGGTCCTCGTCGTCCACCACGACCGCCATGCGGCCGGCGCGAATCTCGGCCAGCGCGCCGGGAACGTCGGTAAATGGGGGTTCGATGGTGCGGGGATGATTGGGCATGGCCACCCCTCCATTCTCGCCGATGCGGCGGCAAACGGCAAAGGCGGTGGTGCAGACTCGTCAACTGAGGAGGTGGGGGGCCACGAGACTGATGAATTCGCGTGAGTTGATGATCTTGGTGTTCTTCCAAAACCTCGGAAAATGCTTCAAGTTGCCGGTGATCAGATAGTCGGCGCGTGCGGCGTCAGCACATTCGAGAAAGATATTGTCGTCAGGGTCACTTGTCACCTCAAGCCGGCGGGCCGGGGCAACGGTATAGCTGCGGTTTTTGAGGAGCTGTAGGAATTGGAGACGAATTCCCTTACGAATTTGCAGTTCAGGGCGGGTTAGCACATCCCGGTATTCCTCCAGAATCGGACGGGAAACATAGAGGCGAGCCGGTTTGGTCGTAGCAAGCAGCAGAACAGTCCGCTGCAACCCAGTTGGCTTCAGGGCAGCGGAAATCAGCACATTCGTGTCGATAACCAGCCGGAGGGGAAGCATCACCGCATTGTTTTCTTGGCTCGGGCAGCCTTGATAATCTTGTCGATCTGACGGGATGTAAGAGCGCTGGTCCCGTTCCGCTCCGATTCCTCGCCGATGATACGCAGCACTTCCGGCTCCGGAGCAGCCAGTTTGACGTAGTCTCGAATGCTGAGCAGCACCGCCCTGGGGGTGCCGCGCTTCTCAATGACAAGTGACTGGCGCTGGACATCCACGCGATCCAAGAGCTTTCCGAAATTCGCGCGCGCGCTCAGGGCTGAAACCACAAGGACGCCATTCGTGTTGATCGTTGGGGTACCCATAAACTCTCCAATTCAATACTTTGAACTGTACAGTTTCCCAGAAGCAGGGTCAATGCCGTCGCGTGGGTCGTCGTCAGCCGCTGGCTGTCGCTCCGCGGTCGAGCCGTCGCGTTTTAATATCCCGCATCGGCGGCTGACCAAACAGGCGGCTGTACTCGCGGTTGAACTGGCTTGCGCTCTCATAGCCGACCTCGAAGGCCGCACTGGCGGCGTCGATGCCCTCGGTTAACATGCGCACCCGCGCGGCGTGCAGGCGCAGCCTCTTCTGATATTGAAGCGGGCTCATCGCGGTGAGCGAGCGAAAATGATGATGCAGCGTGGAAACGCCCATCTGCGCCAACGACGCGAGTTCCTCCACGCGCAGTGGCTTGTCGTAATTTGTTCTGAGCCAGCCGACAGCCCTGGCCGTGCGATTGCTCTGCTCGCCTAGCGTGGCGATGGCCCGCAGATGTTTGCCCAGAGGCGAGCGCAGCAGCCGATAAAGAATCTCCCGCTGCATCAGGCTGCTGAGGAAGGGTATATCCCTCGGTGTGTCCAAAAGGCCGAGAAGTCGACAGCAAGCGCTGAGCATCTCGACCGGGGTCTTGCCAACCGCCATGCCGCGGACTCCGAACGAGACTTCAGGCTCATGAAACTCCTCCTGACTGAGGATCTCCCGGACGCCTGGCATTTCGAGCTTGAGAGCCATAGCCAGGAACGGCAAGTCCTTGGATGCCCTGGTTATCTGGCCCACCACCGGCAAATCGACAGAGGTCAGCAGAAAGGTGGAAGCATCGCAAACGTGCGTCGTGCCACCAACATGGATTCGCTTCTCTCCCTGCACGCAAACCACCAATTCGGGCTCGTAGGCGGCGGAATAACATTCTGAAGGCGTACTTCTGCGGGAGAGACGCAGGCCGGGTACATCGGTGGTCACTGGACCCTCAACGCTGATATGGGCAGCGATTCTGCGCGTCAGATCTGCCCGCAACTCAGTCACGCTTTCATCCAGCCGTCGATTCAGGCTCGCGTTCGGCCGCGCCACTGCATTCCCTCGCTTCACCAGCTTCACTCCTTCACTTCTTCACTTCTTCACTTCTTCACTTCTTCAAATCACATTAACGCCGAATTCACGATACGATGCACAAAAATCTATGCATCGACAGAAATAGGCAATAGATTGGCAGGATCAGGATACCGCTCGAATGGCACTGTTTTATAGTCTGATTTACGAGCAAGGTGCTCGACATCTTCAGCAGAAGTTGAGGTCACTTCATGTACAACGCAAAAGCTTATTCCGTTGCCAGCTCGACATCGCCGTTTGCCTCCACCACGATCGCGCGGCGCGATCCCACCGAGCACGACGTTCAAATCGAGATTCTCTTCTGCGGCATCTGCCATTCCGATCTCCACCAGGCGCGCAACGAGTGGAGCGGAGTCATGCCGACCATCTATCCCTGCGTACCCGGCCATGAGATTGTCGGGCGCGTCACAAAGACCGGTTCCGCTGTCACCAAATTCAAGCCCGGCGATCTGGCCGCGGTTGGCTGCCTGGTAGACTCAGACGGCACGTGCCCCGAGTGCAAGGCCGGCTTCGAGCAGTTCTGCCCCAACATGATTCTCACCTACAACTTCCCTGACAAGCACAGCGGGGGCGTCACGTATGGTGGGTACTCCGACAGCATTGTCGTCACCGAACGCTTCGTGCTCCGCGTGCCGACAAACCTCGATCTTGCCGGAACCGCGCCTCTGCTGTGCGCCGGAATCACCACCTACTCGCCTATGCATCACTGGGGTGTGACCAAGGGCAAGAAGGTCGGCGTCGTTGGCCTCGGTGGACTCGGCCATATGGGCGTCAAGTTCGCGCACGCGCTGGGAGCCCACACGGTGGTCTTCACCACTTCTGCCAGCAAGAAGGATGACGCTCTCCGGCTCGGAGCCGACGAGGTCGTGCTCTCGCGCAACGCCGATGAGATGGCCAAACATGCCGGCAGTTTCGACTTCATCCTCGATGCCGTAGCCGCAGACCACGACATCAACGCCTACATCAGCCTGCTGCGCCGCGACGGCAACATCACTCTGGTCGGCGCTCCAGAAAAGCCTCTGGCTCTGGCGGCATTTGGGCTCATCATGGGGCGACGCAGTCTTTCCGGCTCTCCCATCGGCGGCCTCCCCGAAACCCAGGAGACGCTTGACTTTTGCGGCAAGCACAACATTACCGCGGACGTCGAAGTCATCCCAATCCAGAAGATCAACGAAGCCTACGAGCGGCTGGCCAAGTCGGATGTGAAGTACCGCTTCTCCATCGACATGGCTTCGCTGAAATCCGAGTAACGGCTCAACGTAAACGGGCATCCTAAAAGCCGAGGTTCCTCGATTCCATCCGAGGGTCCTCGGTCCGAAATCGTTCTACGCAATAAGCAGGAGTAACAAATGCAAAAGCGCAAATTAGGAAACAGTAACCTGGAAGTCTCGGCTCTCGGGCTCGGCTGCATGGGAATGACCTTTTCCTACGCTCCGTTTCCGGAAAAGAAGGATTCGCTCGCCCTGCTCCGCGCTGCCGTCGAGCGCGGTGTCACCTTCTTTGACACTGCCGAAGTCTACGGGCCATTCAACAACGAAGAACTCGTTGGCGAAGCTCTCGAGCCCTTCCGCAAGCAGGTCGTCATCGCCACCAAGCTCGGCTTCGATATCAATCCCGACGGAAGCCGCGGCCCAAGGCCAACGAACAGCGAGCCCGAGCACATCAAGCAGGCAGTGGAAGGCTCGCTCAAGCGCCTGAAAACCGATGTCATCGATCTCCTTTACCAGCACCGCGTTGACCCACAGGTGCCGATTGAAGATGTAGCCGGTGCCGTCAAGGACCTCATCCAGCAGGGCAAGGTCAAGCACTTTGGCCTTTCGGAAGCCGGCGCCAAAACCATCCGCCGCGCCCACGCCGTGCAGACGGTGACCGCCCTCCAAAGCGAGTACTCGCTTTGGTACCGCACGCCCGAGGAGGAAATCATTCCCACGCTCGATGAGCTCGGCATCGGCTTCGTGCCCTTCAGCCCCCTGGGCAAAGGCTTCCTGACCGGAAAAATGGACCAAAGCAGGACGTTTGAAAAAACCGATATACGCAGCTCCATCCCACGCTTTACGCCAGAAGCCATGAAGGTGAATCAGGCCCTCGTCGATCTATTGGGCGTGATCGGCAAGCGCAAAAATGCAACTCCCGCCCAGATCGCGCTGGCCTGGCTGCTCGCCCAGAAGCCCTGGATCGTTCCCATTCCGGGCACGACGAAGCTGCATCGCCTCGAAGAAAACATTGGCTCCGCTGCTGTTGAGCTTTCGGCGGAGGATCTTCAGCAGATCGAAAGCGCTGCATCGAAGATCCCCGTGCAGGGGGCGCGCTATCCTGAGCACATTGAGAAGATGACCGGCCTCTGAGGGGTCGATCAACACACCAACGGAACCAGGAGAGAGGAAGCAATGGAGATCACGCGAGTCGGTTCTCAACCGTCCGGCAAGGGGCCGGCGGATTACTTCACGGGCACAGTCCGCATCGACAAGTTGTTTGAGGCGCCCGACCCCGCGCGGGTCGTGGGCGCCAGCGTCACCTTCGAGCCGGGCGCGCGCACGGCCTGGCATACGCACCCGCTCGGTCAAACCCTCGTTGTCGTGTCGGGCTGCGGCCGCGCACAGCGCTGGGGCGGCCCCATTGAGCAGATCCGGCCCGGCGATGTCATCTGGTTTGCGCCGGGAGAGAAGCATTGGCACGGAGCCACGCAAACCACGGCCATGACCCATCTTGCCATTCAGGAAAAGTTAGATGGCAAAACAGTAGATTGGCTGGAGCAGGTGAGCGACGAGCAATACGGAGCATAGTCCCCCGCGCGGCCGGCCCGAGGAGCCAAAACCAGCATCGGCACAGGCATTTTCGCAACACGCTCCAAGGCCTCGCGCATCGCCCGCCATCATTCCCTGCGAGCGATCCGGCTACTTGGCAACAGCGAAGGATCCCTGTTGACCGCATCGGCGTTATCGGCAGTAACATTTGCCTACAGGAATGGCGCAGACGTGCCCATATCCAACGAACCAAAGGACGGACATGCTGGATCACATTTTTCTCTCGGTCAGCAACGTCGAGCGTTCGATCGTGTTCTACACCGCTGCGTTAGCTCCTCTTGGCATCACCACACGCCTCGACTACGACGGCAGATCCGGACCGCCTGGCCATCCGGATCTGAAGGGGTTCGGGGCAAACGGCCGCATCTTCTTTTGGCTAAGGCAGGGCCGCGCGGACAGCCGCGTAGCGCATGTTGGCTTCGTGGCGAACAGCCAGAGTGAGGTGGACGCTGCCTATGCTGCCGCTATTGCTGCGGGAGCCACGGATAAGGACGCACCGGGCGCTCGGCTCTACTACGACCCGCGCTACTACGCAGCCAATGTCCTGGACCCGGACGGCTATAGCCTCGAATTCGTATACAAGAGTTGGCAACACTAAACACCAACGGATGAAGACACTGTTGGGCTATCGAACGACCTCAGCGCCAATTGACAGCAAGTCGGCGCTGCGAGTGGAATCTTGTGACCTATGTCGGGGATCGGCCGGATTCCACGTCTGAGAATCCACACCTGCGGCGCCCATCTTCAGGGCCATATCGAGGGCTACCCGCCTACTTTTGCAATTTGCGGATGTATGCCACAAGATCCTTCATCTGCGCATCGGTCGGTCCATTATTCTTGTAAGTCGTCTTCGTGAAGGCGATGATCTGGTCATCGCTCCACTTCATCAGCTCCGGAGACTTGAACGAATAAACCTTCATGCTCTTTGCCGCCGGAGTGGTGGCGAGCCCATCGGCGCCGTGGCACATCGCGCACTTGGCATTGTAGACGGCTGCACCGCGCGCCTGCGCAAAGGCAGCACCCGCCATGGAAGCGGCCAGCAGAATCACGCCTGCCACTCTGATTCTAAGTGTCATTGTCTTGCCCCTTTGCCTGGTCTATCGGCGTTTTTTCTATTACCTATCAGTCATATCGTCTGAGGTATGCAGTTGAAAGTGACACAAATCACGCACTAAAGGGTGCCGGCCTTGGATACCAGAAATCGCGCTCTACGAGCGGCCGCTCCTCGCGGTCTGGCACTCAGCTACCGAAAAGAGGCCAGCAGAACCACGCTCATTCGCGAATTTCCGCGTCTATCTTAATTTCCGAGGGGAATGGACGCGTCCGTTGTACGCCGGGTGCCCAGAGCCCGCCCTGAGCTTGTCGAAGGATCTCGATTCTGAGACATGGGAAGCCTAGATTCTCGATTCGTCGCGGGTCGAGGATCGGCCGGATCCCAGATACAAAGTCCGAGAATCCGGACCTGGAGCACCCATCTTCGGTGACAGATCGAGATAGGGGCCATCCGCCTGTGTCTTCCTAGGTTCATCCCCTAGATGGGGGCCGCGCCAGCACCTGATTCTGAGAGAATCAATCTCATGAGTTCGGGCGGCTTAACAGTCGAATCGGCGATATCAACCTTTGGCGCTGCGGCCACTGCCAAACTGTCGAATCTAGGTGCCGGAGGTAACTCCGAAGATCAGCTTCGCGCCCCATTTGAGCAGCTCCTGCTTGATCTGGCAACGCTCTCCGGATACCAGAACGTCGTCGCCGTGGGCGAGTCCTCACTCGGCAACCTCGGCCTCCGCCCGGACTACGCAATTACTGTCGGCGATTCGCTCGCTGGCTTCGTAGAGATCAAGGCGCCCGGTAAAGGATCTGACCCGCGCAGGTTCAAGACTCCTCACGACAAGATCCAAGGCGAGAAGCTCCGCTCGCTACCGAATGTCCTTTTTACGGATGGCAATTCACTCAGTCTCTGGCAAGAAGGCCAGCTCGTCGGCGATGTCCTCACTCTCCGTGGCGACATCGAAACCTCCGGCAGCAAACTCGCACCACCTCCCGGACTGCAAGCCCTCTTCGTCGCCTTCCTAAGCTGGACGCCTACGCCGCCCACCTCAGCAAAGGAGCTCGCGCATGTAACGGCCCGTCTCTGCCGATTTCTTCGTGACGAAGTTGTTGAGCAGTTGGCCCGCAAGAGTCCAGCGCTCACAGCGCTCGCCAAAGATTGGCGGCGTTTGCTGTTCCCCGAAGCCAACGATCAGGTCTTTGCCGACGGCTATGCGCAGGCCGTCACATTTGGCCTTCTCATGGCCCGAGCGAAGGGTATCGCCCTCGATGACACGCTACAGCACGCTGCAGATGAGTTATCGCACACTAGCACACTAATTGGTGCGGCGCTCCACCTCCTCACGGAAGACCCGGACAATCGCAAAGCGCTTGACACTTCACTCCGAGCACTCCGCCGCATTCTCAATGAGGTCAATTGGGCCAAGGTAAGCAAAGGCAACCCCGATGCGTGGCTCTACTTCTATGAGGAGTTCCTTGCAACCTACGATAACAAGCTCCGGAAAAAGACCGGCTCTTACTACACCCCGCCCGAAGTCGTCGAAGCCATGGTTGCACTGGTCGACGAGGCGCTGCGTAGTCCGCGCTTCAACCTGCACAATGGCCTTGCGTCGCACACTGTCACAATTGCCGATCCGGCCACCGGCACCGGGACCTTCCCACTTGGCATCCTCCGCCGAATCGAAAGGAATGTGGCCTCCGACCAAGGAGAAGGAGCCGTCCCCGATGCCATTAACGAAGCACTCAAACGTATCATCGCTTTCGAGATGCAGCTCGGCCCATTCGCCGTCGCACAACTCCGCATCCTCGCTGAGGTCTTCGATCTCACCAAATCGCCATCGACCGAAACGTTGCGCATGTTCGTCACCAACACACTTGGCAATCCCGACGACGAAGAAGGCCACATCACGGGCCTTATACCCCGTTCCATAGCCCAGTCCCGTCGAGATGCAAACCGCATCAAGCGCGACGAGACCATTACTGTAGTGATCGGAAATCCGCCCTACAAAGAGAAGGCCAAGGGCAAAGGCGGCTGGGTTGAGGGCCAATCCGCCACGGCGGCTAAGTCTGCTCCGCTCCTTGCGTGGCAGCCACCACCGTCCTGGGGCATCGGGGCACACGCTAAGCACCTTCGCAACTTGTACATCTACTTCTGGCGCTGGGCTACTTGGAAAGTCTTTGATCCCAACCCCTTCAAGCCCGGCTCCGGGCCTCGCGAAGGCATAGTCTGTTTCATTACTGTCGCTGGGTTCCTCAATGGTCCAGGGTTCGAAAAGATGCGCGACTACCTTCGCCGGACCTGCGATGACATCTGGGTCATCGACTGCTCCCCTGAGCGCCACCAGCCTGCGGTCAATACTCGCATCTTTCAGGGCGTTAAGCAGACAGTCTGTATTGTCATGGCCTCGCGCTCCAAGTCTCACGAAATGGAGACTCCCGCTACGGTCCATTTCCGCAGCCTTCCGCTCGGCCATCGCGAGCAGAAGTTCAAAGCGCTTCAGAAGCTTCAACTCGAGGGCGATGGCTGGACCACAAGCCCCACTGGTTGGAGAGACCCATTCCTCCCAAAATCTATTGGCGCATGGTCTAGCTATCCAGCACTTGAAAACCTATTCCTCGACAACGGCTCGGGAATGATGCCTGGTCGAACATGGATTATCGCTCCGGATAGCGAAACCTTATTGGCGCGCTGGGGAACGCTGAAGGCAGCTCCGCCGCAGCAGATGGATGAACTCTTCACACCGCATATGAATGGCGATGAGTTGGGCGACCGACACAGCGCCAAAGTGTTAACCGACGCGCTTCCTCGATTTCCTGTCAGAATATCGTCTGTGCGTGATGATGAAGAAGGATGTATTGCTCCCGTTCCGCTTGCCTATCGTTCTTTCGACCGGCAGTGGGTGATACCGGATAAGCGCCTCATCAACCGGCCCAACCCTGACCTCTGGCAGACCCGGTCCGACAGGCAGATCTTCCTCACCGCTCTCTCTCGAACCTCGCCGTCCAAAGGACCGGCGCTTACGGCGTCGGCGCTATTACCCGATATTGATCATTACAACGGTCGCGGAGGTCGTGTGTTCCCGCTTTGGTCGGATGCTGCCTCAACTCGACCTAATCTCAAGCCCGCCCTCCTTAGCCACCTCAGCGCCTCGCTCGGTGTGCCGATTGGTCCCGAAGACCTCATTAGCTACATCGTCGCCATCGCCGCAAGCGCCGCCTATACCAAGCGCTTCCAGCCCGATCTCTCTACTCCTGGCCTCCGCATCCCAATCACTATCGACACCGCCCTTTTTAGTGCAGCCGCCGATCTCGGTCGCCGGGTCCTTTGGCTCCACACATTTGGCGAACGAATGGCCGCCCCCGCCGCCGGTCGCCCTTTCGGCCCACCTCGTGTAAGCGTCAATCCGCCATCCGTTCCCTTAGCTGGACGAATCTCCAGCAAGTCGGAGGACTTCCCAGACTTCCTGAATTACGACGAGGAAAAGCGTCGTCTGCTCGTAGGCCACGGCTACATCGACAATGTTTCGCAAGCGGTCTGGGCTTACGAGGTGTCCGGCAAACATGTCCTTACCCACTGGTTCAGCTACCGCAAGCTGCACCGCGAACGTCCGGTCATTGGCGACCGTCGTCCACCATCAGCTCTCAACGAGATTCAGCCTAACCACTGGCTTCCCGAGTACACCACTGAACTTCTCAACGTGCTTAACGTCCTGACCTTACTGATCGAACTCGAACCCGCTCAAGCCGACATCCTCGACCGGATCTGCGCTGGTCCGCTGCTCTCCCATGAAGCTCTCGTCGCTGCCAACGCTCTCACCGTCCCGCTCAAACCGGAAAAACTTAAAAAGCAGAAGGCTAATCAACCCCAGCTTTTCTAACCGCGACAAGAGAGAGCTGGGTCGCGTTGCTGCCGTCGTGACCTAGGGCAGCAATGCTGATGAAAGGGAACGGCATTTGCTCCTTGAAATCGGCCAGCATTCGTCGATTTGCACAGCCCGAGAATCCTTTTGCAGAAGATTACGGCTCGTCGGCGCACAATGATCGATAGAGGAAGTATGGAGAGGCCGCACCAACCCGAAGAAGCGCGGATCGCCGGCAACCAAGCGGACGCGACCGGAGTGGAGACTGAGCCCGCTTTTCCCGCTGTGTACCACTTAATAAATACCCCCACCCCCTCTATTTATTTTCAAAACCTTGCAGATTATTTCTGAGCAAGATGATTTCTGAATCGGCCTCGAAGCCCGGAATCGTCGGCAATCTCTTCAACCTCACCGAGAAAAACGGTCACGGAGAAAATCGCCCCCAGACAGCAAAAGCGCCGCCCGAGGGCAGCGCTCTTGAAACAAAGCAGCAGTAAAAGGCCTACAACGTCGATTCGATCTCAAATCCCCAGGCCTCTAATAGTGCCTCTGGGATATACTTGGAATTCTTGTTCCGCCGAGCCCACTCCCGCAGGCGGGTAGACCGGATATACTGGTCCGGGCTGAGCTTGAACTCCTTCACGATCTGCTCGAAGGAGGTCACAGTGGGCACAACCGGGCCTATGGGCTCTGGTTTGCCCCAATTCGGATTTCCACGACGCTTTGCCATTGAGTTGGTGTCCTTAAGAAAAGGTAATTTCCCCGTACTTCCTCGGCAACAAGTGGGGAGCCTGTCACTCCAGAGGAAACTCTAGATGTTATTTTACGTAGATTTTGTTTAAAAATCAATAGCAAAATTGCTCATATCCAATCTAAACAAGGGCAGCTTCGCCTAGCGCCTAAACAGTCGCATCCCGTTGTCCTGTCATGGATTAGCAGCCAAACATGCCGGTTCCATGCCTGGCGCTGCCTGTGGGTATCCTAGGCAAAACTGGCATGATTCCGCTCGCTGGCCGCACGATACTACTATGACAACACGCCAGCGGATGCTGGCGGCAAGCCTGTTGCTCCTCGTCGCGGGAAGAGATTCAGGGCGATACGCTCATGGTTGACGGGTACGGTGACTTGAGTGTGAAATAGGTAACCTATGCATGTTACTCGCAGAGAATTTGCGAAACTCGGCGCGCTGGGGCTGGCTGCCCGCTTCGTCCTCGCGCTCGGCGCCCAAGCCCTTGCCGGCCAGCCCTCTGCAAAAAAGACCGGCTATGCCGTCATCGGCCTCGGCCGCATCGCCGGCCACTTCATGCCCGGCGCGCTTGGCACGTCCAACTCGCAGATCACCGGGCTGGTGAGCGGCCATCGCGATAAGGCGGAGCGCATCGCGGCCCAGTACGGCGTCCCAGCAAGCTCCATCTACAACTACGACAACTTCGATGAAATCGCGCACAACCCGGCCATCGACGCTGTCTACGTGGCGCTACCCAACTCCATGCATGCCGAGTACACCATCCGCGCCGCCAAGGCCGGCAAGCACGTGCTCTGCGAAAAGCCGATGTCTGTCAACGTCGCCGAGGCCGAGGCCATGATCGCTGCCTGCAAGGCCGCCAACGTCAAGCTCATGATCGCCTACCGCTGCCACTATGAGCCTACCAACCTCAGGGCTGTAAAGCTCATCCGCGACGGCGCACTCGGCCAGGTGCAGGCCATCGAAAGCGCATTCGGCTACAACAGCGGCCCCGGCGAGTGGCGGCTCAACAAGAAACTTGCCGGCGGAGGCCCGCTCTTCGACGTCGGCATTTACTCGTTGAACGCCTGCCGTTATCTCACCGGTGAAGAACCCGCGCAAATCTCCGGCTTCATTTCCACCACCGATCACGACGGCCGCTTCGATCAAGTCGAGGAAAACGCGTCATGGACCATGAAGTTCCCTTCTGGCATTGTCGCCAGTTGCAACACCACCTACGGCGGAGATATGGGCGGCTATTATCGCGTGCATGGATCGAAGGGATGGCTTGAAGCCAGTCCGGCCTTCAACTACCACGGCCTTGTCCTGCGTGGCGAATTCTCCGGCACAAAAATCGAGGAACCCAACCCCGCCCGCGACCCCTCGCACTTCGTCGCCGAGGCCAACCACTTTTCCAACTGCGTGCAGAACGGGCTGGAGCCGAAGACTCCCGGAGAAGAGGGGCTGCGCGACATGCGGCTGATCACAGAGATTTACCGGTCGGCGGGACTTTCGATCTAGGGGGCTGGCAGATGAACTGGCCCTGGTCCTTTCGAGCGAAGGGAATCGTCGCACCTTCGGTGGAAGACGAAGAAGCAACGATCAAAGCGTTCGTGATGCCGGAGAAGCAAAAGCTGTTCCTATCTCTTATCGCCAGCCCCGAGAATCGCAGGAAGTTCACAGCAGAGTTGGCGAACTTCCGCTGGTTTGACAGGGGATTTACAACTTCAGTTCCTTGGCAGGGCAATCCAAGCCTCTCGCTCTTTGGTCAGCAACTTTCGGGAATCAGCAATCTTTCCTCCCAACTGCAATCAAAGGGAGCAAGGGAAACCTGCTGGGTCATGTCCGGCAATCCACAGATTGACGGCCAGGAAATGGGACTGAATGCCGCGCTCGAGTGCGCCATAGACAGCGATTTCGGAACGATCCTCTCCTGTGTTTCCGGAAAGCTCGCCTACTACAAGGGCAAAAATGAATCTCTGATCCTCGCAAAATAGTGCAAGGAATCCCAGTGACGAGCTACTGTAGTCCCAGAATCCTGCGATTCCGTCCCTGGTCGGCGCCCGCGCCGGCAAAGTCGTCAAATGCCCGGTCCGTCACGCGAATGATGCGCTCCTGAACGAACTTCGCTCCCTCTGCGGCGCCAGCCTCGGGATGCTTCAGGCAGCACTCCCACTCCACAACCGCCCAGCCCGGATAGTCGTACTGGGCCATCTTCGAAAAGATCGAGTGGAAATCGATCTGCCCATCGCCCAACGAGCGGAACCGCCCCGGCCGGTCGATCCAATCTTGATAGCCGCCGTAGACGCCGCTGCGCCCGTTCGGCCGGAACTCCGCATCTTTCACATGGAAGGCGCGCACTCGCTCGTGGTAGAGATCGAGGAAAGCCAGGTAATCCATCTGTTGCAGGATCATGTGGCTGGGGTCGTAGAGGATATTGGCGCGCTTGTGCCCGCCCACTGCGTCAAGGAAGCGCTCGAAGGTGGCTCCATCGTGCAGATCCTCGCCTGGATGCAGCTCGTAGCAGACATCCACGCCTACCTCGTCAAAAGCCTGTAAAATCGGCAGCCAGCGGCGGCCCAGCTCCGCGAAGGCCTCGTCGATCAGCCCCGCCGGGCGCTGCGGCCAGGGATAAAAGAACGGCCAGGCCAGCGCCCCGGAGAACGTCGCGTGTGCAGTGAGACCGAGGTTGCGGCTGACCTTCGCCGCCCAACCCAGTTGTTCGACCGCCCACGCCTGCCGGGCCTTCAAGTCTTCCGCAATTTCAGCTGGGGCAAAGCCTTCCAGCAGCACGTCGTAGGCTGAATGGCTGGCCACCAACTGCCCCTGCAAATGCGTGGAAAGCTCAGTGATTGCAAGCCCGGCTTTGGCCACCACGCCCAGCACGTCGTCGCAGTAGCTCTGGCTCTCGGCGGCGAGTTTCAAGTCGAAGAGACGCCGGTCCCAGGTGGGTATCTGCACGCCCGAAAAGCCCAGCCCTGCCGCCCATTGCGCCATGCCGCCGAGCGTGTTAAATGGCGCCGCATCGCCTGCAAATTGCGCCAGGAAGATTCCCGGCCCCTTGATCGTCTTCATGCTATCTCTCCTGCGGAAGTCCCGCCGGCCTTAAAACTCGACCCAGCTTTCCGAACGGCTGCTTTCGATTGCGCGCTTGATGAACCGCATTCCGCGCACTCCTGCGCGAATTCCCGGCAGCGTGGGCGGCAACGGGTTCGTCTGGTCCTGGCTCCAGGCAATCAACGCATCGGCGAACTCGCGATAGAGCACGGCAAGGGCCTCGATAAACCCCTCTGGATGGCCACCCGGCAGCCGCGTCACCGCCCGCGCATCTGTGCCCAAATAGCTGCCTGCCGTGTGGCGAATCTCCTCCAGCCCATCCAGACCCTTCACCCGCAGCCGGTTGGGATCTTCCTGCCGCCAGTCGATCGATCCCTTCTCGCCATAAACACGCAGACGCAGGCCGTTGCCCTCGCCCGCCGCAACCTGCGAGGCCATCAGCACGCCACTCGCTCCGTTCTCAAGGCGAAGCAGCGCATTGCAATCGTCGTCGAGCTGTCGCCCGGGGACTACCGAGCGCAGCGCCGCATTCAGGCTGGTCACGTCCAGGCCAGTCACATATTCAACCAGGTGGAATGCGTGAACGCCGATGTCGCCGATGCAACCGCCGGGCCCGTTGAGCGCGGGATCGGAGCGCCACGCAGCCTGCTTTTGGCCGGTGTGTTCCAGCGGCGTGCTCAGCCACCCCTGCAAGTACTCGACGGCAACCTTGCGAATCGTTCCCAGCCGCCCGCTGGCGCAAATTGCGCGCGCCTCGCGCACCAGCGAGTAGCCTGCATAGGTATGCGTCAGCGCATAAGGCAAGCCGGAGCTGGCCACCGCCGCCTCCAGCTCCAGCGCTTCTTCATAAGTAGCCGTGGCCGGCTTGTCGCTCACCACCGCAAACCCCGCCTCAAGCGCCGCCTTGGCCACAGGTAGGTGCAGAGAGTTGGGCGTGGCAATAACCACAAAGTCGATGCCGTCGGGGCGCTGCCGCTCCGCCGCAATCATCTCCCGGTAGTCCGCATAGGCCCTGCCGGGATCGATGCCGAAACTCGCGCCAGCCGCACGCGACCGCTCAGCCGACTGCGAGAATGCTCCCGCAACCAGCTCGATTCGGCCATCCAACTCGGCGGCCATCTTATGCACCGGGCCGATAAAAGCGCCTGGGCCGCCGCCGACCATTCCCATGCGCAGCTTGCCGACCAATGCCATCGCTTCCGTCCCCTTCTCTAGCGCGGCCCAAACCCTACGCTTTGCCGTTGACTTGCCAGTAGATGGTGTAGCGCTCGTCAGCGACCTGATAGAGCGGCTTGAGGTCCATGGCGCTGATTTGCCCTGCTGTCTTGAATCGCAGCGGCTCGTTTGTCTTCTCCACCCAGGCGGCGCTTTTGCCCGCTTCAATCTTCGGCATGACCGCACCGCTGAACTGCCCGTCGCGCCCCGGCCCCATATGGCCGTAAATCACCGCTGGCGTCAGGCCGTCGCGCCCCATGAGCCCAGCCAGCACCAACGGCCCATACATCATGGCCTGCGTGGTGGAGTCACCGGGCAGCGGAGCCGCATGGAAATGCATTGGCAGCTCTATCTCGACGCGGTCGCCCTGCTGCCACAGGCGGTCCAGCTCGATATAGCCATTGGCCCCCAGGGTGCCTTTCTCCGGCTTACCATTCACGCGCACCGCCATTCCATCGCACCAGTAAGGCTTGCGCACACGCAGGGCAAAGCGAACCGGCCTGGCGGCGTCGATGGTGAGGGCGGTAGACGCCTCGACGGGAAACTCCGTGTGCTGCGTGAGCCGCACGCCCTTTTCCGGCCACTCCACTTCGCTGGCCGCAAACTGATTCACGTAGATGCCTTCGGCGTCGTGGAAGTAGAGGCTATCGCCCAGCTTGGCGTACTCTTCCACACCGGTGCCCGTACAGCACCAGAATGAGTCGTAGGCCGTACCAAATGTCTTTGGGTAGCCCGGCTGCATGGAGACGTAGTACATCAGCATCCCATGCTCGTCCTGGGTGCCCAGCCGCACATTCCACAGCAGCCGTTCATAGTAGTCCATGATGCGCGCATCGGCGCTCCAGCCGAAGAGGTGGCGCGACAGCTTCATCATGTTGTAGCTGCAGCAGCACTCCTCGGCGTCGGTAACAAGCTGGTTGGCCAGATTGTCTGGTGTATGCCAGCCCTCGCCGTCATCGCTGCTCAGTGGAACCGTGGCGCTTGTGCCGCCCGTGCAATAGGCATGATGCTCGGCCACCTGATGCCAGAAGTTCTCGGCAATAGCGTGGTAACGCGGATCGTTCGAGACCTCATAGCCGCGCGCCGCGCCAATCACCTTGGGAATATTGGTGTTCGAGTGGTGGCCAGCCAGCTTGTCTTCGCCGGCAGCCAGAGGATCGAAGAATTTCTTGTGCTCAAACCGGAAACCCAGATCGCGATACTTCTTCTCACCGGTGACCGCGTAGAGATTGAAGCAGACTTCGTTCATGCCGCCGTGCTCCACCAGCTGCACTTTGGCCAGCTCCTCGTCGCTCAACGGCTCAACCCACTTCGCTGCCCAGTCCGCCATGCGCCCGGCCATCACCAGTGCCTGCGTGTTGCCGCAAAGGGTGTACATGTCGAGCAGACCTGCCATGATTTTGTGGTAGGTGTAGAAAGGCGCCCAGATACGCTCGTTCTTCTTGAGCCGGTCAATGAAGCTGGCCGGAAATGCGCTCAGATAGCCATCTTCTTGCTGGCATTTGGCCATCTCTTCTACCAATTCGTTCGCCTTCAAGCGCAGCGCCTCGTCGCCGGTGCTGGCGAACATCAGGGCGCAGGCCGAGAGATAATGCCCTCCTGCAAAGTGGCCGCGGAGTTCGCAGTCCGGCGACTCCCAGCCACCCAACGGCTGGGCGGTAGAGACGCGGCCCGCGTTCAGCCGAAAAGTATGCAGCAGCCGGTCATTGGGCAGCATCCACAGGTAAACGTGATTCCGCTCCTGCGCTTCTTTGAGCGCCCCGTGAAGCAGTCTGACCTGGGTGAGCGGGAACGGCCTTGCCTTCCACGCGACCATGTCGTAGCCCTCGTGGTTCGTGGCGTGACCAGCGTCGACCACTGGATCCTGCCCCAGCGCCCGCCAGCCGCGCGCCGCCAACAGTCCGGCGCCGGCTACCGCCGTTGCCGATTGCACAAATCTCCGTCGTGTCAAAAACTCCCGTGTCAGTCTGTTCATTGTTAAATCTCTCCGCGTGCCAGTCTACACCGCGCGGCCCAGGCTTGTTTCGTCATGAAATGCTGCCGCGACATACCGTCCTTTCGATAGGCCCGTCACACACTGGTCTAGCCACGATGGACTAAAATGGACTCGCCTATGAATACGATCGTGATTCCCGATTCCCCCCGCCGCTGGGATTGTCTAAGCCTCGGCGAAGTCATGCTCCGCCTCGATCCCGGCGAGGGCCGAATTCACACCACACGCCAGTTCCAGGTCTGGGAGGGCGGCGGCGAATACAACGTAGCCCGCGGCCTGCGCCGCTGCTTTGGCCTGCGCACTGCCATTGCCACGGCTCTGGCCGAAAACCCCGTGGGCCGTCTGGCGGAAGATCTCATCCTGCAAGGCGGCGTCGATACTTCCCTGCTCAAGTGGGTTGCCTACGACGGCGTAGGCCGCACCGTGCGCAACGGCCTCAACTTTACCGAGCGTGGCTACGGCGTGCGTGCGGCCGCAGGCTGCTCCGACCGCGGCCACACCGCCATCAGTCAGGTCAAGACCGGCGATTTCGACTGGGAATCGATCTTTGGAAGCGAGAATGGTTCCCGTTGGCTGCACACCGGCGGCATCTTTGCGGCGCTCTCGGCCTCCACGGCCGAGGTAGCCGTGGAAGCTATGGACGCAGCTCGCCGCCATGGCACGCCTGTCTCGTACGATCTGAACTTCCGCGATTCGCTGTGGAAGTCCATCGGCGGCAAGGCCAAGGCGCAGGAAGTGAACCGCGAACTCGTTCGCAAGGTCGATCTGCTCCTTGGCAACGAAGAAGATTTCTCCGCCATGCTCGGCGTCAAGATCAAGGGCGTCAGCGACGACTTCGGGGAGCTGCCCATCGCCGGCTATGAAGAGATGTTGCGCGAAGTAGCGGCGGCTTATCCCAACCTGAAGCTCATCGCAAGCACGCTGCGCACCGCGCACACGGCCAGTCGCAATGCCTGGGGCGCGATTGCGCTCTATGAGGATCAGATCGTCCATGTGCCCCAACGCGACATCGACATTCTGGACCGCGTGGGCGGCGGCGACAGCTTTGCTTCCGGGCTCATCTACGGCCTGCTCGCCGGCAAGCCCATCGACTGGGCTGTGCACTGCGGCGTGGCTCACGGCGCTCTGGCCATGACCACCCCCGGCGACACCAGCATGGCCACATTGGCAGAAGTTGAACGCATCATCAAAGGCGGGTCGGCGCGCATCGCCCGATAACCCGCATTCAGAGGAGAACATGCCCGAAACCACACAAGAGACCATCGAACGCGTAGGACTGATTCCCGTCCTGCGCGCCAAGAATGCCGCCCAGGCCCACGCAATTGTGAAAGCCATGATTGCAGGCGGCGTCACCGTTGTTGAAGTCACCATGACCGTCCCCGGCGCGGTGGACATTCTTAAAGATCTCAAGAAAGAATACGGAACGGACCTCTTACTCGGCTCAGGCACCGTGACCACGGCCGCCCAGGCGGAGGCCACCATTGAGGCCGGCGCCGAGTTTGTCGTCAGCCCCAGCTTTCACGCTGCGGTCGTGGCCAAAACCCGCGAGCTTGGCAAAGTCTCCATCCCTGGCTCGCTCACGCCCACCGAGGTCATCTCCGCCTGGGACGCGGGCGCGGACTATGTCAAGATCTTTCCTTGCTCGGCAATGGGCGGCGCAAGCTACCTCAAGTCTTTGCTCGCGCCCTTCCCGCACCTCAAGCTCATTCCCACCGGCGGCGTCACCCTGCAAACTGCGGAGAGCTTCATCAAAGCAGGCGCGCGCGCGCTGGGCGTTGGCAGCGACCTCGTGAACCTGGCTGCCGTCGATGCCGGAAATCCAGAGACAATCACCGAAACCGCACGCGCCTACTTGAAGGTTCTGGCCAAGGTCCGAGAAGAACTCCGCTAACTTGCTGGCTCGACCGATAACTGCCCCTGCAACTCGCCCACTTCAGGCCGCGACCACAGCCACGCGTACAGCACGATCCCTACAAAACACGCCGCAGGCACAGCATACCCGTAGCACACACCGGCCACATCGGCGATCTTGCCCATGATCGGCGTAAGTGCCGCCCCGCCGATAATAGACATCACAATCAGCGCCCCGCCTGTCTTGGTCCGCGCCCCCAGGCCCTTGACCCCGAGCGCAAAGATAGTCGGGAACATCATGGACATGAAAAAGCTGTTTGCAACCAAGCATCCCACGCCCAGCCAACCCGGTCTCAACGCCGCGATCATGCAGATGACGGCATTCATCGCGGCATAAGCCGTGAGCAGACGTGCCGCTGGTAGGTACCGCAGAATCCACGTAGAAATGAACCTGCCCACCATGAAGGCCACCAGTGCGCCGGTAAGCCAGTAGCCCGCGCTCCGTTCAGCCACCTTCGCATAGGTCTGCACGTAGGGAATCATGTAACTCCATGCGCTCACTTGCGCCCCTACATAAAGAAACTGAGCCGCCACCGCAAACACAAAATGCCTTCTCTTCCAGAGCGAAGGACCATGATCACCGGCCGCCTCCTTGGCCGTGTAATCGAGCCCCACGTGCGGAAAAGGCGTTCGCGCAATCAGCACCGCCCAGAATAGTACGATCGCCCCCAGGCCGATATATGGAACCACTACCCGAACCGTCTCAGAGCGCAGGTAACTCTGGTAAGTCCCCGCCGCCTCCATCGCCGCCACCTGCGCCTTGTTCAACTCCACGCCGGAGAAGATGAACCGCGACCCTACGAGCACCGCCGATATGCTGCCCAAGGGGTTGAAGGCTTGGGATAGATTCAACCGTTGCTCAGCGCTCTCCATCGGCCCCACCTGCACAATGAACGGGCTCGAAGCGGTTTCCAGAAACGCCAGCCCACAGGCGATGATGAACAATGCCATCAAAAAGAACCAGTATTGGCCAACAATAGCCGCCGGCCAGAATAGGATGCAACCCGCGCCATACAGCCCCAGCCCAATCAGAATACCGGCCTTGTACCCGGCCTTCCGCATCAGCTGTCCAGCGGGCATCGCCACCAAGAAATAACCCAGGTAGAACGCAGACTGCACCAGCCCCGCTTGCAGCCGGTTGATCTCGAACGACTTCATGAACTGCCTAATCAGAATGTCGTTGAGATTGTTGGGAACGCCCCAAAGAAAGAACAGCGCGGTCACCAGAAAGAAAGGCAGAAAGCGCCCCGCCGGAACCAGCGGTGCATGATTGGAGTGGATCTGCCCAGATGGCGATTCAATCGGAGAGACGTTCAACAAATACCCCCTCGAATTTCAACAAATCCTGCGCAGTCGCTGCATGCCGGCCTGTCACAACGATGCAAGCAGGCACTGGCCAGCCATTCTGCCGAAAATGATCTCGTCCGGCGCAATTAGCTTTACCGTTGACTTGCACATCCTTTCTATCCAATTGGCATACCTGCTGGCAAATCGGGGAGGAGCGGCTCTGCGAAGGCAGTTTCTTACACCCGCAGCAAAGGGATAACCAAGTGGGCCAGTGGATTTCCGGAGATATGCTAGACTAGACTTAGTCTGGTCAAGGAGGCCCACCATGCAAACAGCAAGTCCAGCCGTACAAACCGTCAATATCTACGAAGCCAAAACCCAGCTCTCGAAGCTCGTCGATCTGGCCTCCTCCGGAACGGATGTGGTGATCGCTCGAGCCGGCAAGCCAATAGCGCGGCTGACCACCCTCAAGAATGAAAAACGGCTTACCGGGCTTGGAGCACTCAAAGGGAAGGGCTGGATCGCAGATGACTTCGACGCGCCCCTTCCTGATGAACTTTTAGCCCAGTTTGAGGGACGATGATGGTACTTTTGGTGGACACGCATATCTTCTGCTGGTGGTTTTATGAGCCAGAACGGCTTCCACGCAAAGCCTTCAAAGTCATGGGCGGCGCAGAGAAGGTTTTTGTCTCTTCAGCCTCCATCTGGGAGATTGCAATCAAGGTCCGTTTAGGAAAGATGAACGCTGATCCAAAGGAGCTCTTTGAGCAGATTGAGGCTAACGGCTTCCAGGAACTACCTGTCAGGTCGAAACATGCTCTTCTTGTCGCTGATCTGCCGATGCATCACACCGACCCGTTCGACCGCCTGCTGATTGCTCAGGCAATGAGCGAACCAATGCACCTGCTCACAGCCGATACGCAACTGAGGCGATACAGCGAGTTGGTCATCCAGGTCTAGTTCCACCGTTGCATTTCATAAATCGTTGAACGCAATTGCTTTTACAACACCCGTCCCAGCCACTTCCCCGTATGCGACAGCAAATTGGAGGCAATCTGCTCGGGCGTGCCCTCAGCCACAATCCGGCCGCCGCCTTCGCCGCCCTCTGGCCCCAGATCGATCACCCAATCGGCGCACTTGATCACATCCAGGTTGTGCTCGATGACGATCAGCGATCCGCCGCCGTCAATCAGCTTGCGAAACGCGGTCAGCAGCTTGGATACATCGTCGAAGTGCAGCCCCGTTGTCGGCTCGTCCAGAATATAGAGCACGCGGCTGGCCTGCGAAGGCTTGGCGTTGGCATTGGCCGCGCGTACCTGCGCCAGATGCGCGGCCAGTTTTACACGCTGCGCCTCCCCGCCCGACAGTGTCGTCGCCGACTGCCCCAGCCGCAGGTAGCCCAGCCCGATCTCATCCAGCACGGCGAGCTTTTCCATCAGGCGCGTTTGCCCGGCAAAGAAGCGAAGCCCTTCCTTGACCGTCATGTGCAGCACATCGTTGATGTTCTTGCCTTTGTACTCCACCTGGAGCACTTTGGCCTGGTAGCGCGTGCCGTTGCAGTCTTCACAGGGCAGCTCCACATCGGCCAGGAATTGCATCTCCATGGTCACTGTGCCATCGCCCTCGCAGGTATTGCAGCGCCCGCCAGGCACATTGAAGGAAAAATGCCCCGGTGTGAGCGAGAGCCGCTTGGCCTCAGGCTGTGTGGCGAAGAGTTCGCGCACCAGATCGAAGCCCTTGATGTAGGTGATCGGATTTGAGCGCGGCGTGCGCCCGATCGGCGTCTGGTCCACCAAGACCACATCATTGAGCCGCTCCACGCCAGTCAAAGAAGTGAAAACTCCGGAAGGGTCGCCGCCGTCGCTCTGGCCCAGCGCTCGCGCCACGGCCCGATACAGAACTTGGTGCACCAGCGTTGACTTGCCTGACCCGGAAACCCCGGTAATGGCCACCAGCAGCCCCAGCGGAATCTCCACGTCCAGCTTATGCAGGTTGTTTGCCTGAGCCCCGCGCAGCACCAGCCGCTCCCGCCCCGGCGCGCGCCGCCTTGTTGGAACGGGAATAGAAACCTGCCCCGACAAATACCGCCCGGTCAGCGAGTTGGGGTTCGCTTCGATCTCCGCAAGCACGCCCTCGGCCAGCAGCTTGCCGCCAAACTCCCCCGCCCCCGGCCCTAGATCGAGCAGATGGTCGGCGGCCCGCAACACATCCGCATCGTGTTCCACCACAAGAATCGTGTTGCCCAGGTCGCGCAGCTCCTCAAGGATGTGAATCAACCGCGCCGTGTCCCGTGTGTGCAGCCCGATCGACGGCTCGTCCAGCACATACAGCGCCCCCACCAGCCGCGATCCCAGCGAGGTCGCTAATTGAATCCGCTGCGCCTCTCCGCCTGACAGCGTGGAAGCCAGGCGGTCCAGTGTCAGGTATTCCAGGCCAACAGCATCCAGAAAACTTAGCCGCTGCCGGACCTCGTCGAGAATCGGCCCGGCAATCTCTTCCTGCATCGGCGTGAGCCTCAGCGCGCCAAAAAACTCCTTGGCCTGCGCAACAGTCAACGCCGTTGCCTGGCAGATGTTTTGCCCGTTGATGCGCACTGACCGGGCCTCAGCCCTGAGCCGCTGCCCCCGGCAGTCTGGGCACTCCGCATAGCCGCGATACTTACTCAGCATCACCCGCACATGCAGCTTGTACTTCTTCTTTTCCATCTGGGCGAAGAAGCCGAAAACTCCGGCAAAAGCGCCTTTCCCGCGCAACACGACCTCCCGTGCCGCCTCGGGCAGGTCGCGCCAGGGCACATCCATGGGAATTTGGAGCGCCTCCGCCTGCTTGCGCAGTTCCGTGAACCACGGCCTGTATTTGGGCCTGTTCCATGGGTCGATGGCGCCATTGGCCAGACTCAGATTCTTGTCCGGGATCACCAGATTCAAGTCAAAATCCACCGTGTTGCCAAAACCCTGGCAGCGCGGGCACGCCCCGAACGGGTTGTTGAAGCTGAACAGCCGCGGCTCGGGCTCCTTGCCCGGCCGATGGCAGCTCTTGCACTCGTACGCGCCAGAAAAGCGGTGCCGCGTCCGTTCCGCATTCTCATCCCGGGGAACTTCCTCGAAGATCACCTCACCGCCCTCGCGGTAGGCCGTCTCCGCCGCATCCACAATCCGCGAGCGGTTCTCCGCGCTGACCACAATCCTATCCAGGAGAACGAACACGGGCAGCGTAAAGTCCAGGTCCAGCAGCGACTCAGGCGTGGAAAACTCGACAATCCTGCCCTGCTGGTAGAGACGGTTGAAGCCGTTCGAGCGGAGTTCCGTGAGCCGCGCCTTCAGCGTTTCGGTGTGCGGCGAATCGCCGCTGCTTACCACCTGCCTGGCCTTGCCCGTAGACTTCGCGAGTCGCCCAGTAGCCTTCACCGGCTTCGCGGCCGCCTCGGTAGCCGGCGTTTCGTTCGCCACCGGAAACAGCGCGTTCAGCCGGGTTCCCTCGCCCAGCGCCAGCGTTGCCTCGGCAATCTCGTCCATCGAGTCGCGCTTCACCAGCCCGTCGCAAAAGACGCAATGCACCGTCCCGCAGCGCGCATACAGCAGGCGCAGGTAGTCGTAGATCTCCGTCGCCGTAGCCACCGTTGAGCGCGGGTTCCGTGTCGAGTTCTTCTGCTTGATGGCGATGGCCGGCGCAAGCCCGTCGATCAGGTCCACATCGGGCTTTTCAATCCGCTCAAGAAACTGCCGCGCATAAGCCGAAAGCGACTCCACATAGCGCCGCTGCCCCTCGGCATAGATGGTGTCGAAGGCCAGCGAAGACTTTCCCGACCCCGACACCCCGCTGACCACCGTCAGCTTTCCATGGGGAATCTCGCAGGAGATGTCTTTCAGGTTATGTGTCCGCGCACCGCGGATGATGATGGCGTCATTCAATGGGAAGGCACCGCGAAGAAACTGTCCAGCCGCGGCCCTGTCCCCTCTGCGAGCCTCAGGATGCGGCTGTCCATTCTTTATTATAGGGTGTGGCGCAACCCGGCGTGCGACCGGGCTCTGTCTCGCAGCAAGCAGTATTCGTCAGGGCGAAAGCGGATTGCTGACCTATTAGCAATTTATGCAGCCACAGAGAACTAAATGTTGCCTTCAAGTCGTCTGTAGAGCGAATGGGATCGAGTTGCAACTCAAATTCGAGATAAATCGGCTACGTCCTACTTCTTTATCACCTTCAATATGTCTACAAGTTTGTCAGCGAACATGCCGATTCCTTTCGATACCTCATTCTGCTCCTTGGAAATGGCATCCAGCGTCGTTGTAGTCTCCCCCGCCAATAGTCGAGTATCCGATCTTTCGCCAATCAGTTGCTCAGCGAATTTCAACTGGGCCTTTTGGTCCCCGTGTCGCTCCAGGATTGCGTAGGCGACACGCTTAGCATCTGCCCGCCGCCTCAATTCCAAGAAATACTTCAGATCTTCAACACCAATCCGGTACTGACGGAGGAAGAATCCGGCGAGTAGTTCGATGAACAGGAGAATAGTGATCCGCGGCAATACACCAAACAGCAATTGATTAGTGAAGGATCCCTTCTGAAGCAATTCTTGTGATTTGTCCAAGGTTCCACCCTGGAAGAAGAAAATCATCCACCATACAACCAAGCCGGCCCCACCCACCAGTACACCCAGAATGAGGTGTGTATTAATACGTCGCTCCATTTTTAACGCAAGCTTGGCCGAAGAGTGTGCAGAGACGCGGAGGATCTCATCAACCGTTGTCGTCTTCGATATATTCTCAACCTCAGAATCTGCAACTCTGTCCAGTATTTCCTCCTCCACAGCCCTGCCAGAGGTGCCATTGGGGTCAAGACCGGACTCGCTATTGGTCCTCGCCCCAAACAACCCAGTTGCCGACCCCGCAGCGGCGTCCGAGAGTCGAACGAACCTCTGAAGGAAAGGAAGAAAAAGCTTGAGTGGCGTTACCGAAAAGGACGTACCATAGTAGATGATGACAAGCAAAAGTGACGCTATTCCTTGGAGAACATAGTACCTAACCCAAGCCCCAATAGGGAGATACACGTGTAAGTTCCCGTAAATATCACGATCAATTACGAGTGAGTTCGGTATGATCAATATCCAAAGGGCAGCACCTAACAGCACACCTACGACCAACTCCAGTACAAACTGTAAATGGCGTTGAAACAAGAGGGAGCGAACGGAGCGTTGTGTACCTTCTGGCATATTGTGAAGAGCATATCACCGAAATGGATCGCTCGAACTGAAAAGCCAACCCTAGTATCTGTCGCCAAAGCTAGCCGATAAACTTGAGGAATGCGGGATATCCGACCAAAGTTAACAAAAACCGCTAATGCTGACCTCAAAGCAATCTTCGTGCGTGGCTGACGCTCTAACTCGCCTCGCACGGGGTCGGTAGAACGGCTAATTCATCGAGAATCAGAATTATGCGGAAAGCCCCATAAGACTGCTCCTTGCGCAAAAATTAGCCCTTCCGGAAACCTCCAATCCAGATCACAAGTTCTCTTCCAAACAAAAGCAAAGCGGCATCGACCTCTTGGTCCGCTGCCGCCTTGTTGAGTACGATGAGTCAACTTGTCAGCCGTTGCTTAGAGCCCGGGCTCCAGTTCGAGTAACGCCTTGTCGATGTGTTCAATCGAACGCTCCCGAAGTCCGTGGTTCTCAGGAAGGTCGTGCCCGTGATCCACATCGCCACGCGCTTCTCTCAGCAGCTTCACAGCCGAGTGAATTGGCCATCCCTCACTGCCCCCGCTCTGCGGCGGAGGAGTATGCCACGGATTCTTTCCGTCGTCCCGGGCGGCAACCTTGATGTCGTTGATGGCCTTGTCGATCTGCTCAATGGCATGTTGACGGTGGCCGGCCCACGAGGGCCGTGTATCGTATTCCAGGTACGCACGGGCCGAACGCAGGTCGGAGAGTGCGTGAAGATACGCGGGGAATTGGGCGTGCGCCTGCGTGGCTGGCGCAAAGAACAGAAACATCAGCAGCGCGAAAGCTGCAACAGGAAGGGATTTGAGACTACGCATGGTTCAGTCGTACCTTTCTTTGGGGAGTGACTTCAACTGCCTAGCCGAGAGAATACTCCGTTACCCCCGCTTTGCGCCGCAGAAATCCATCCATTTTTCGCCCAAATCCGAGTGCGGTGTTTCTCCAAAGACAACCCGCCGGCGGTCAGCCGGACCCATCCCCAACACGAACCGCCGAATTCAACTCGATTCCGTCCGCAGCCCAGTCGCGTCGAAGTCTCAGATGTCTCGTCCAGCGCATGTCTCTTCCGGCGCAGCCCAGTTCGTTCCCGTTAAACTGAACAATGAGGTATTCCGTGCTTCGTTTCGCTTTTTTCGTTCTTCTTTGTGCCTCGCCCGCCGGGTTCACCCAGGATTCTGCTTCGAGCCATGAAGCGCAGGCTCCAGCCGCCCAGCCCGCTGCCGCCGCACCCCAGCCCGTCAGTGAGCAGGTAGCCGGCGCCGAGGCTGACCTCTCCAAATCAGATTGGAAAGCTGCGCAGGCCAAGCTGGAACCCTGGCTCGCCGCTCACCCCGACGACGCCCGCGCCCTCTTCGACGCCGGTTATGTGGCAGACGCTCAGAATAGACTCGACGATGCCGCCAGTCTGTATGGCCGCGCCGCCGCGGCGAATCCGCAATCGTTTTTGGCCCACCTCTCTCTTGGACTGCTGCAGGCGCGCCAGAATAAATTCGAGGAAGCCCGCACGGAGCTGGACGCGGCAACCAAACTCGATCCAGGCGACGCCGGTCCCGCCATGAAGGCCCGCGCATGGCGAGCGCTCGCTCAGATTGACCGCGCGACCGATGCCACCGAAGCCTCCAATGACCTTTTGGAAGCACTGAAGCTCACCCCTGAAACCCCGGAAGACACACTGCTGGCCGCCAACCTGGCAGACGAGGCCGGCCAGCCAGATGCCGCTGAGACCGCCTACCGCCGCATCCTCGCCAAGGATCCAAAATCTGCCCCTGCCAGTGCCGGTCTGGCGCACCTGTTGATCGAACGCAAGCAGTATCCCGAAGCGGAAACCCTGCTGCGAGCAGCCCTGGAACAATCTCCCAACGACCCGGCGCTCACGGCGCAACTCGCCGCCGTTCTTGCCGCACAGGACAAAGCCGAGGCTCTCCCACTGATCCAGAAGCTCCATGATGCCCACCCCGCCGACGCCGCCATTACCCGGATTCTGGCGGAGGTTCTGGCCACCGCAGGCGACGCCGCCGGTTCCGACGTGTTGTACACAGGCCTGCTTGCAGCCAGCCCCAAAGACCCCGCGCTTCTTGTCGGCCATGGCCAGAACCTGATCCGCGAACTGAAGTACGCTCAAGCCCTTGCAGCATTCAACCAAGCTACGCAGCTCGACCCAGCCGACCCAGCCGGGTGGAGCGGCCTTGCCTTTGCCGCCATCCGCACAAATCAGCCTGCTGTCACGCTTCACGCCCTTACCATGCGCTCGAAATATCTACCGGAGGTTCCGTCCACCTACTTTCTTTGGGCAACCGCATACGACACCCTTAACGACAAGAAAGAGGCGACCGTCTACTATCATCACTTTTTGGAATCGTCCGCCGGAAAATTCCCCGATCAGGAATTGCAGGCTCGGCAGCGTATAAAATTGCTCGAAAACAAAGAGTGAATCAGGCGATGATGGAGACCTGAGTGCGGCAACCTCGATTTAGTGCTGCCGTGGCTTCCCAACCGGAGAGACTGAAACTTTTTTCCTTGCAATTTCTCCTCGATTGGCCCTATAGTCACGGCCTGGGGTAATGCGGATTTCCAATAGACAAGGCCCCCGCTCGTTGGGAACCCGCTCTAAAGCCGCTTCAGCGGAGGTTCCTCATGCGCTCCACGGTTTCGTTGGCAGTCATCGTCCTGTTTACCGTTGCTGCGGCACCGGTATGCGCCTCGGGACTAGACGACAAGACATTCGACCAGCAGAGCATCGATGCCCTTCAAGCAAAGGCCATCCAGGCCCAGCCGCGTGAGCAATGCTTCCTTTACGCGGAACTGGTTCATCAGATGACTGAGGTCAGTCTCAGGCAATACGCGGCGGGAGACGTGGAAAACGCCACCAGTATGCTGAAGCGTATCCAACTGTTGGTGCATAAAATCCATCTCTCCGTCTCAGACAACGACAAGCGCCTCAGGAACGCCGAGATCTTGCTCCGGCACACCGCATTCCGTCTTGGTGAGATGCTGCACAACAGCAGCGAGGAAGATCGTCCTCTGGTCGCGGAGACCCTCGCGCAGGTGAACCAGGCTCAGAGCGAAGCCATGATGCAGGTCTTCCGCAAATAGCTGATCGGCCTTTTCTAGGCTTACTTTTCTGTGCTTCAATGGGAGCATTGGTGTCTGAGCCTATGCGTCCGCTCCGCTGCATTGCCGCGATTCTGCTTTGTCTGTTTTTTGCCGCGCCCATTCATGCGCAAAATGAGAAGCGCGAGCCGCTCAGCGAAGACCAGATTGAGCAAATCCGCGAAGCCGGCATCGATCCCGATGCCCGCGTAGCCCTCTACACAAAGTTCATCAACGAACATGCCGACATCCTCAAGGGGCTCACCAATCGCGCCAAATCCGCCGCTCGCAGCCGCCGCCTTGACGGCGAGCTCCAAGATTTGACCGCCCTCATGGACGAGTTTGGCGCCAACCTCGACGTCTACTCAGACCGACATGCCGATATTCGCAAATCGTTGAAGCCGCTCCCCGAAGCTGCCCAGCGCTGGTTGGCTATTTTGCGCGCTTTGCCCGGTGAGTCCGGCTTTGACCTGGCTCGCAAAGAGGCCATCGAGAGCGGAGAAGATCTGGCCGACCAGGCAACGCGCCTGCTCACGGAGCAGACGGAATACTTCAAACTCCACAAAGACGAACAAGGCCAGGATCGCGCGGAACCGAAGCCGAAGTAGTGCAGGGGTCAGGGATCAGAGATCAGACGAGCCGAAGCGCGTGCGATGTTTGGTGCTGGTCTGGAAACCAATCACGCGCACTCCCGGTACCCGTTGCTAAGGCGCCAACTCGCCGCCGTCCTGATCCCTGACCCCTGACCCCTGATCCCTGTTGTGCTAACCTCCATCTTGGTGAGCGCCGATTTCATCCCCATCTTTCAGGAAGAGTACCGGGCCTTGCGTCCCAGGGCGCCCATGCCGCCTATTGCGGTGCGTTTCCGCCGCTTTACATCGCTGAACACCACCATCCGCCTTCGCGAAGGACAGATTCGCGTCAGCCTGTCAGATCTGCTTGAGGGCGCGCCCGAATCCGTGATCCGCGCCATCGCCCACATTTTGCTGGCCAAGCTCTACAAAAAGCCGATCGACGCAGCCCACACCTTGCGTTACAAGCGCTTCGCCTCTTCGGCTGCCGTCACACGCCAAACGGAGTTGATTCGCGGCGCGCGTGGGAACAAGCGCTTCTTTGGCCCAGAGGGCCGCTTCTACAACCTTGAAGAGGTCTTCGACTCTCTTAATATGCGCTTCTTCGGCGGGCTGCTCGGCCGGCCGGATCTCACCTGGAGCGAGCATTTTGCCAAGCGGTCTCTCGGCCACTACGACGCGGCCCACAACATGATCGTCGTCAGCCGCGTCTTTGACCGGCCATCGAGCCCGCGGTACGCAATCGAATATCTGCTCTATCATGAGATGCTCCACCTCAAGCACCCGGTCAAGATGCGCGGCCTGCGCCGTTGCGTCCATTCCCGAGAGTTCAAAGCCGAGGAAGCCCTCTTTCCGCACCTCGCCGAGGCGCTTGCGTTTATACGGCGGCTCTAAGCGCCATGAATACGCCGTGAGCAACCAGGGTGCTTCTGAACAGACGTTCTGGCCGCAACAGCGGCGACTCCCCGCAATCCATCCAACACGATCGCCGCTGGCCTTTTGCGGTCACGGGCTAGGGTGCTATATTTCCCCGGTTGGCTTGCGTGGCAGAAGAGCGCTTCATAAGGCCAAGAAATATCGAAGTTCTCCGTGCCGGTTTGAAAGCTCATCCTCGCGACAAGAAGGATCCCCCAATGCTTCGTTTTGTGATCTTCGCCTGCTTGATCTGCGTGGCTGCTGGTCAAACCCTGACATTGGCCCAGGCGCCGCCAGCAGCACCATCCGCGCGCCCAACGCCGCCCACACGCGATCCCAATACACCTGGCTATGTCGCGGCCCGGGAGTTGCCCGACGGCGTCAATGCTCCAGCAGATGCGGACGGGAACTTCATCCTTGGTCCCACGCACACCCCCGCGGCGGAGATGGCCGCGCAGGAAGGCGTGCCGCAAGGAACCGTCTTTGAATTCACCATGAGTTCGGCCGACAGCAAGATCTATCCGGGCATCGCGCGGGAGCCCGGTACATTTGGCACGCCCGATCCTGCCGATCCAGCCAGACTCGTTGTGACTACCAGCCATCCGGCTCCCTACACGCGCCGCGTTGCGGTCTATATCCCCAAGCAGTATGTACCAGGCACAGCGGCGCCATTCATCGTCGGCGCCGACGGCCCGGACCGAGGATTGTTTACAGCCCTGGATAACCTGATCGCCGAGCACCGGGTACCAGTCATGATCGCCGTCTCCATCAGTAACGGCAGCGGCGACGCACAAGGCAGCGAACGCGGCTTGGAATACGACACGATGTCCGGCCTGTATGCGGAGTTCGTAGAAAAAGAAGTGCTGCCGCTCGTGGAGTCGCAATACCATGTGAAGCTGACCCACGATCCCGAGGGACGGGCGACGATGGGCGGCAGTTCCGGCGGCTCGTGCGCGTTGATCATGGCCTGGTATCACCCCGGGCTGTACCATCGCGTTCTCACCTATTCGGGCACGTACGTGAACCAGCAGTGGCCTCACAGCGCGGAAACGCCCCACGGCGCGTGGGAGTTTCATGAACATCTCATCCCCGGTAGCCCCGCCAAGCCGCTGCGCATCTGGATGGAAGTTGGCGACCGGGACAACTTCAATCCGAATGTCATGCGCGACCAGATGCACGATTGGGTCGTGGCCAATGAAAACATGGCCAAGGCGCTGGCTGCCAAGGGCTACCACTACCAGTTTGTGTTTGCCCGCAATGCCGGCCACACCGACCACACCGTGAAGCTACAAACCTTGCCGGAAGCTCTGGAATATCTGTGGCGGGGCTATCCCATCGCCGGCGCGAAGAAGTGATTTTGTGCGCGGCGTCCAGTGCTGGCACTGCTGTCATTGCTAGCAGATTCGTGCTAAGCTTTCTTCATGGCAACCATCACCATCCGCAATCTCGACGAAAAGGTCAAGCGCAAGCTGCAAGTCCGCGCCGCGCTCAACGGCCGGTCAATGGAAGCCGAAGCGCGCGAGATGCTTTCCGATCTGGTTGCGAGCAGCCCACCCGCACCCGGACAGGGCCTTGGGACTGCAATCCACAAGCGATTTGCCGCGCTTGGAGGGGTGGAACTTGTGATTCCGCCGCGTCAGTTTTCCAGCCGCCCAGTTCCCAAGTTTGACGAATGAGTCTGCTCGACACAAACGTAATCTCCGAGATGATGAGGATTCGACCAGATCCCTCGGTCTCCAAGTGGCTCGACAAATACCCTAAAGAGGAACTGTGGACTGCTTCCGTAGTCCTCGCGGAGTTGCTTTCTGGCATCGATTTGATGCCCACCGGTCGCAAACAAAAAGCGCTGCGCGAAGCGGTCGAGGAAATGATCGCAGAGGATTTTCGACGACGGATATTTGATTTCGATCTTCGCTCAGCGCGCCACTACGGCCAGATTCTTGCAACACGCCGCAATTTGGGTCGTCCGATAAGGGAATTCGACGCTCAAATCGCCGCTATTGCCAGCGTCAACGGCGCCACTTTGGCCACGCGGGATGTCAATGACTTCGCTGCTTGCGGGCTGACTATCATCAATCCGTGGTCCCTTGAGGCATAGGAAGCTCACTGATTAAGCTGAGACAGCACGTTCCGGAGCCGCAACAAGACCCACGCCAACGCAACCAGACCCGCGCCCCACACAACAAACGCAAGATTCACCGCCCACGAAGGCGCTTCGCCGGTGCGCTGCAGCAGGAAGGGCAGAAAATTCCAGCAGGTAATGTGAACGTAGTCCCAAGGGTCAACGGCCATCGCCGGAGTATTCAGACCCCAGGCGTCCATCTTCCCGCACGCGAAGGCAACAATGTTCTCAAGGCGCAGGCCGACGACAAATATGGGATGGCCGAAATTATCGATCTGGTACAACTCGAGCGACAGCCAGAATGCAACCGATGCGGCCTGGACCGCCGCACTGACAGCAACCAGTGCGCCCCCCACCGTCCAAACCAGTTTTCCCACGTCGCCGCGATGACGCAGCAGCAGCGGCACAGCCAGCAGCGCCGCCAGTTCCGCCGCGGTTGAAACATAGCGGTCGCCCCAGGCGGAATCGCCGCTCCACACCGTATAGCGCGCGTAAAAACAGATGTAAGCCATCAGCACCAGCAGGCCGGTAATCAAATACGCCTTGACGGCCGGGCTGAACCGTTTCCAGGCCACAACGCCGAGAAGAATCATCAGGAACAGCAGCGGATCGAAGAGGAAGATCGACTTCTCCGGCGCGAAGAGCGCACCCCAAAAACCGATGTGGAAGGGCGTCTCGAAGGGATAATTGGCTGGCAGCGACGGCAACCGCTGCTTCATTTCGACCGCGGTTACGCTCATGTAGGTGTTGAAGAACGAACCGAAGCGGTGGTACTGATAAACGCGGTCGAGCAACCCGAAGAACGCATAGACCGGAAGCGCGGTCGCCAGGTAGCTGCGGCACCGGCTCCAAAGCGCACTGCCGCGCGTCCCTTCCAGCCACAGGACAAGCAGCAGGAAAACCCCGCCGGCTAGTAGATCCAGGCCCGTGGTGAGACGGGTAAGCAGATTCAGCCCGAAGGCGCATGAGCCAATCAGCAGAGCGCGGCGGCTGCCGCTGCGCAGCCACTCATATTGAAACGAGAGTCCTACCAGCGTCAGCAGGCAAATGTAGTTGTTCTCCATCATGTTCTGCGTGTAATGGAGATGCGTAGTGAGCAGCAGCAGCGCCAGAACGCCGGCAACAGACTGTTTCACTCCGAAGTTCAACTGCCTGAGAAATCGAAAGCAGATAAGAGCCGTAAGCACCGCAACGAGCATATTGGTGCTATAGCTGACGACGATGCTGCGCACGCTGGGATCGTTCCCGTTGTAGTCAGCGAAGACCGGAAGCCGCTCGATATAAGTTCCCACTACATCCGCGGGCAGCATGAGCAGCGACTGGCCGATGCCGTAATAGCTCTGCAACTTGCCGTCGCGGCCGTGTACGCCAAATTCGGGATACTCCTCGGGAGAGACCGGGGGTTCCGCAGTCCAGAACGAGTGAGTGGATTGCAGACGATGCCCCGTGTCCGACGAGCCCAGTTCGCCGGATTGCACGGCGAAGGCGATCAGGCCCGCTGCCAGAGCAAGCAGGAAGAGCGGATTGCGGAACCAGTTGCGTAGAGGGTTGATCGTCATCGAGAAGGTTTGAACTCAATCGAGCGGCCTACGCCGCCCTCTGCAGCGCTTCGGCATCTTCGTCCGGTCCATCAACCCGCCGTGTAGCCGCCCACCACACCAGCGCAACCCCGGCAATCACCGATCCGGCACTTGCCAATTGCGCATTCGATAAGCCCCATAACACCTTGGGGTTGCGGCGGATAAATTCAACTAAAAAACGAGCAATTCCGCTCAAAATCAGATACTCGCCTACGATCGCGCCCGTGCCGTGCGGCTTTCCTCCGCGCCTCCACAGCCACCAGCCGATCAGCAGCCCCGCGGCAAGCTCGTAAAGCGGCGTCGGATGCACGCGAACCAGAGTCGGCTCGATTCCGTTGGGAAAGCTCATGCCCCACGGCAGGTTTGTCGGCAGCCCGTAGCAACCATCTCCTGAAAGAAAGCAGCCGATGCGCCCGATGCCGTAACCGATCGCCGCTGCGGGAGCAGCCAGATCCAGGGTGCGCAAGCCGCCGATCTTCGCCCACCAGCCCTGAAACACCAGCGCGGAAATGCCGAAAAGCAGCCCGCCAAACCAGGCAAAGCCTGCTGAATCCCACAGCACACGCCAGCCCAATTCGCGAAACTCGACCGGCGTGTCGATTACGTGCCACAGTTTTGCGCCCACAATCCCCGCCACTACCGCAACTGCTACCATGCCCACGGCATCGGGCCCGGCGGCGTCCTTCGCGGCTGCGCCTGCGCCGATATGCGCGCGCTTGAAGCCCCGGTCCATCACAAAGGCGGCAGCCACGGCAGCCAGCCAGAGCATGAGCCCGAAGGTCGGCAGGCTAAATTGCCAGAAGTGCAAATTGATGTGTATGTAAGGCAGCATCGCTCTTCAAGTATAGACGGGTACGCGGGTGGAACGCCGCAGGCTGTTTTGGTCCGTCTCAATTCCAGTTTTTTCACAGTCGCCGTTGCCCAGTAGCCTCTCTTTCGCGGATACTGAGTGCATGGCAACCACCACCTACCAGAACCTCGAAGTTCTCTATTCCCGTCAGCAAATTGCAGAACGCGTCGCAGAAATGGGCGTCGAGATTACCCGCGACCTGAATGGTGAAAAGCTGGTCATGGTAGGCGTGCTCAAGGGCGCAGCGCCCTTTCTGGCCGACCTGGCGCGCTCGATCCAGGCCGACGCCACGTTTGACTTTGTTTCGACCTCCAGCTACGGAAAAGGTGTGCGCACCTCCGGCGCGGTCAAGCTCATCAAGGATCTCGATGAGCCCATCGAGGGCAAGAATGTGCTCATCGTCGAGGACATCCTCGACACCGGCCTCACCCTCACCTACCTGCGCAAGCTCTTCCTCCATCAGCACCCCAAAACCCTCCGCATCGCCACTCTGCTCGACAAGCCCTCGCGCCGTATCGAGAAGATCGAGGCCGACTATGTGGGCTTCTCTATCCCTAACCTTTTCGTCATCGGATACGGCATGGACTACGCAGAGCGCTACCGGAATCTACCCGATATTTGCCTCATGACCCCCGACCATCCCGAGTAGCCAAAGCCCTGTTCATCCGTCACTTCCCTTCCCGCCCATTTTGCGTTAGCATCTCCGCAATCTTTCGTGGAGACCTTTCATGCCCCTGCGCCGATTGTCTTGGCTCGTTTGTGTGGCGCTCGCTACGTCCTGGCCGGCCTTTGCCGCTTCGAAGAAGCAATGCGTCACCGCCGAGGAAGCCTCCAAACTCATTAACAAAGATGTCTGCGTCACTGCGCACATCTATGACGTGGTCGAGTTACCGGATGGAACCCGCTTCCTCGACGTGTGTGCGCCTCAGACTCCAGACGAAGCCTGCCGGTTCACCATTGTGAGCCTGCGTGAGGATCGCGATCAGGTGGGAGAATTGCGTAAATATCGCGACATGAATGTGCAGGTTCGCGGCATTGTGCAACCCATGCACGGCCGCGCAGGAATGGTACTCAGTCACGCTCGCCAGTTCTCAGGCGGTCCGCCCAAATTTCGGCCCAACCCCATGCTGGCGCGGGGGTTCAACGCAGAGCAAAGCCGTCCGCCCATCAACGACCCCAATCTGCGCTCGCAGGGCGCAGGCCGCTCCTTCATGAATACACGCGATCAGGAAACCCGGCCGGCAAAGTGAGGTTTAGGTACTCTTCGGTTTTCAAAATCGAGACCACGGGTGCCCGCTGTTCCCTGTTCGTTAGTCCCTAGTCCCTAGTCCCTAATCCCCGTCTCTTCCAACGGCGGCGCAAACTTCGCCCCCATCCGCAGAATCGCGGCGGAGATGACCAGAAAGACGAGTGTCGCGCCGAGGCCCACCCGCAAGCTTTTCGTGCGGTCGGAGATTGCGCCGATGATGGTCGGCGAGAATGTATCGCCGAAGCAATGAATGCAGAACAGATTGAGCGAGATGGCCGTCGCCCGCACCGGCGCGGAAACCGAATTCACGATGGCCGCATTCAGTGGTCCGGTGTTCAAAAAGAGAAAGAACTCGGTCACAAACAGTAAGGGAATCGCCCAAGCTGGCGGCCCGAAGAAGAGCAGCGCTCCACAGGGCAGGGTGAGAGCGACGCTCCAAAAAGAGAGCAGGTAGAGCGCCTGGTCGTTTGTGCGCAGCCAGCGCTGCGCCAGCCAGCCGCCTACCAGTGTTCCGGCAATGCCATCGACCACAGTGATTGCGCCCACCGCTAAGCTGGAGTCGCCCACGGAGAGCCCCGCGGAACGGTGCAGAAACGTGGGCATCCACGCCGAAATACCGCCCATCGCAAAGGTAAGCGTCGCCAGCCCGAAGGTGGCCGTCAGGAAGGCCGGATTGCTGAATAGCCCCCAGAAGGTAGTGCGGTTAAGTGTGGGCTCAACGTGGTCACTTGCGCCGCGCTCCGGCTCCCGGCCAATCCATCCGTAGAGCGCCGCAATAGCCAGACCGGGAATGGCGCATAGGAAGAATGGCGTGCGCCAGCCCCAGAGCGTGCCCAGTTCCCCGCCCGCCACATAGCCCAGCGCCGCGCCAACGGGAATGGCCAGATAAAAGATCGAGAGGATGCGGTTACGATCCAGCTCGGGATAGAAATCTGCCAGCACCGCCGGCGCAAAGATGCCAAACGTGGCCTCGCCCACGCCCACCAGCGCATGGCGCGCGAAAAGAGTCCAGTAGTCGTGGACCCAGGCCGTGCCCAACGTGGCCACGCTCCACAGCACCGCGCCGGCAATGATCAGCGGCTTGCGTCGAAAGCGGTCTCCCAGCCAGCCAGTCAGCGGCGCAACGAACATGTACACCAAGAACAGCGCGGTGGTCAGCGCGCCCATCTGCTGGTCGGTCGAGTGAAACTCGCGCTGAATCAGTGATACCTCGCCCGGCAGAATATAGCGGTCGATATAGTTGAAAAGATTCAGGCCGATGAGCAGCAGCAGCGTCCCCAGCGCGGGACTGAGGCGTGAGCTACGAGGCTGGGGCAAAGTGGGCAAGTGGCTCAACCCAGCAGAAGTAGCTGGAGTACCACGAATACCATAGACCGCATACGGCCGGCCAACAAATCGAAGTGGGCGGAAACGTCTGAAGGCCAACTAGAGGTACAATTCAACGCAATGAAACAACGTAGTCTATGGACGATGGCAGCAGTTTTAGTTGCGTTCCAATCGTGCTTGTTGCAGAGATGTTTTGCTTCAGAGTCCGGCTGCGACAGCACTCCCAGGATGATTGGCGCATTTGGCGCGGAAGATCGCGCTGGATCGTCAGCCCCACTTGCAGCCGACATTCGCGCCAAACTGCCCGGCGTGCAAGTCATTCGGCGGGTGCTTGATACGAACCTCGCCCCATCCGGTGAGCAAACGATCATCTACGACAGCGATGCAGATGACTCCGACCCGCATCCCAAAGTTGCGTTCTTGGTCGGCGGCCGTGTGGTCAAGTTGTTCGATGAGTTTGCTCTCGTTCCGCATGGCGGTGGATTCGAGCGATATCTGTCAAGCTGCGAATTCGACCTCGCAAAGAATCATAAAGCACTTGCCATTGCGCTTACGTCAGGCTTCAATGGCGCGGCTTCAGCTTTCGCGATTATCAGATGGCAATCGGGGCATTATCAAGTGGTATTCGCCCCGATTGTCGGCCAAGGACGAATGGTGTTTGGGCCGCTCAGACTTGAGCTGTGGAACAGTCTATGGGAAAAGCCGCCTTACGACTGTGTTTGGTGTCTGCACCGATACGTCGTTACCGAGTATCTCTGGAGAAATAACAGGTACGTCAAAGCCGGCTCCAAACGAACGACAAAGATTTACGACCCGGAGCATGTACAAAATTTCCCCTTTTGGCTCGAACGCGATTCCGCGAAGAGGAATGGCTCTGCGAATTGAGAGACGTACCGCTCACGCTGCTTCTTGAGGCCGCGGCCACCGTGCCTCAACAGTCGTTCCAATGCCGCCGCGCGGACGGAACTCGCCGCGCACCACGGCCCACACCGGATCGCAGGCTTTGACCACATCCTCCAGCACCTGGTTCACAATGTTCTCCTGGAAGATGCCGAGATTGCGGTAGCTGAAGAGATACTCCTTCAGCGATTTCAGTTCCAGGCAGAGATCGCGCGGCATGTAGCGGATGGTCAGCACGCCGAAGTCCGGCAATCCTGTTTTGGGGCAAACCGAAGTCAGCTCCGGGTCGTCAATCAGAATCTCGTAGCCGGGAAACTGGTTCTGCCAGGTCTCGATCGCGGGGAAGGCAAAGTCGAGGCCGGCCTTCGCATGTTCGTCGGTATAACGGGGTTCCAGTGCCATGGTCCCATTGTACGAGTGGACGGCAATTTTCGCGTATCGATCCGAAAGCTCTGAGTCCCAAAAACACTGATCCTCAGGAACGGATTCCGTTCCTGGGGATCAGTGAGCAACCGGGATTGTTTGAAAACGCTCTATCTGGCCAGCATCTTGCGGCGGAACAATCCTGCCATGCCCAAAATTCCGGTTCCGAAGAGGAGGAAACTGGAAGGCTCAGGAGCGCTTGGGTCGTCCTGCGCCGTTACGTCAACCGAATAGAAACCCAGGTTATCTCCGTAACAGCTGGGGCTACCATTGTAGGCGCATGCATCGCTGATGCCGAGATAGAGTTCGGTGGCGCCGGTTGGCACAACAAATGTTTGCACGGTTCCCGACCCATCGCCTGTCAATCCGTCTCCGATAAAGAATGTTTGATCGAGCACCGGCGCAAGCGAAGTGAAGCTGGTGGTTACAAAGTCAAGCGCAGCGGGTGCGGGCCCAGACGGGCCACCGGGACCGATAAAGACTCCTACTACATAGCCTGCGCCAGGAGCGGTAATGCCGGAGATGCTTCCAGATCCCGTATTGACGGAATTGGTGAGAGGGTAGGGGTTGTCGCCAAGTGGGGTGATTCCATCGGGATCGTTGTACCCGGTGCCGCTGCCGCCGTCATTATTCAGCGTGATAACGCCGCCCAAAGCGAAAGAAACGGAAGGAACGGAAAAAGTAAACGAGGTGATGCCAGACGCCGAGATGGGTTGTCCAATCTCACTCCCGGGCGCAATCCCAAACATACCCGTCGGGGGCCCGGGAGCCAGCCCCGATTGGCTTCCGGCCGCATAGATATTGTCGTACGCGTTCACGGTGACCGTATCGGCATGCGCCAAAGGCGCTAGAACCAAGGCAAGCATCCCAAGAATGGACATTTGGGCAAGAACGGGGATTTTTCTCATTGATGCGACTCCCTTCTGAACAAACTTGATGCTAAGCATGGAAACATCTGTTTGCAAGGGCTTTGAGTGCTTAACAAAGCTACTGAAACAGTACCAAAGTTAGCACGTTTACCAAAGTTCTACGCCAGAATACAGATCGGGAAATCTGCCGGAACGTAGAACCCCCCAGAACATACACAGCATTTTTCGCTCCATTGTGTATCTATTTAGATTCTATGCTTTGCATCGATCGCTATTGGGCAATATGCAATCATTTGCATTTCATGTGAACCTAAAGTTCCACTTTTCCCCAATCATGAGCAGGTATTCCTTTAGTTACGTCACCAGGGCCGCGTCTTTGCATTCCCTTCCATCCCAATTGCTGCGAGCGACCGGTGAGAACCATCCGAGTGATCGCAGGAGCATGGAATCGGCGAGAGCCGCCGATTAAAGTCTGGAAACTCCAGAGCGCAAGTGAGCGCATTGTTCTCTGCTGAATGAAAATCCTGAGTATACCTCAAGCCGAATCTCATATTTACGCGTCCTTGGAACAGGAATTGAGTCCTATATACTGGCTTTGGTCAATCGAATGTCAGAAGATAAAAAGCAATCCGGCCGGCCCTGGCTGTGGATGGGTGCGGCTGTCCTGATCGTGATCGTCTTCTTCGCGTCGCGATCCCTCATGCGTGATCGCCTGCCGGTGCGTGAAGTTCAGGTGGGGCACGAGGAATTGGTCAGCACTGTAAGCACCAACGGTCGCGTTGAACCGGAGTCAAACTACGAAATCCACAGTCCGGTCGCGACCACGATCAATGAAGTCTATGTTCAGCCTGGCGACCAGGTGCCTGCCGGCAAGCTCCTCATGGTGCTGGATGGCGTGGAAGCCCGAGCCCGATTGGCCACCGCCGAAAGCGGCGTAAAGTCTGCCCAGGCTGGGGTAGACGCTGCCACGCACAACGGAACGCAGCAGGAGCGCCAGATGGCGGCCAGCGATCAGGCACATGCCCGCATTGAACGCGAGCAGGCACGGCACGATCTAGATGCCCTTCTCAAGCTCAAAGCCGCCGGCGCGGCCTCCGCCAGCGAGGTGGCCGCGGCCCAGCAGCGGGTCGATACCGCCGAAGCCAGCCTCCACGCATCCGACCAAAGCGCCAACAGCCGCTACTCGCCAGCAGAGGTTGAACGAGCGCAGGCAGCTCTTACCGACGCGCAAGCCAATTTGCGCGCGGCTCAACTCATATTGGCGCAGACTTCGGTCCACGCTCCTATCGCCGGCACCGTCTACAGGCTCGATGCCGGACACACGGAGTTTGTGGAACAGGGCAAGCTGCTACTGGAGATGGCCGACCTCAGCCACGAGCGCGTGCGCGCCTACTTCGACGAGCCCGAGATCGGCCAGTTAGCAGTTGGGCAGAAGATTCAGATCAAATGGGACGCCAAGCCGGGCCGCGTGTGGCTGGGACACATTGCGCGCACTCCCACAACGATCACAATCTACGGCACCCGCAACGTTGGGGAGGTGCTGGTTGAGATTGACGGCAGCGATGGCGATTTGCTGCCCGATACAAACGTGACTGTCACTGTGACCACCTCCAGCGAGCCAAACTCTCTCGGTGTACCGCGTGAGGCGCTTCACTCGGAAAACGGCAAGCCCTATGTCTTCAAGGTCGTCAACGACGAGTTGGTCAGAACACCTGTCACCACCGGCGTTATCAACCTCACCCAGGTTGCCATCCTCTCCGGTCTCAAAGAGGGCGATTGGGTGGCGACGGGGACAACCAATGGACAGCCCTTGCAGGAGGGCATTCCCATCAAGGTTGTCCGGTGAGGCTGCGCAGCCTGACGGTATGGGCGCTGCCTCCGGCATTGCTGGCGGCAGCCACAGCGATTGCAATGCCTCTACTTGCCTTGACACCACCGTTAGCGCCCGACCAGGCGATGCAGCCCCTCGCTCAAGTGAACGCGGCCCTGCAAGCTGGCGAGGCAGACAAGGCGCTTACCCTGCTCAAGTCTCTTCCCTCTTCCGACGCCAGTCAGGGCGAGGCGCACAACCTGGAATGCCGGGTACGGATCATGCTCAGCCAGTGGAATGCTGCCTCAGACCAATGCCAGGAAGCGGTGCGGCTGGATGGGCAGAACTCCGAATACCACATGTGGCTGGGCCGGGCCCTGGGCGAGAAAGCTGATCGGGCATCCTTCCTCACGGCGTATTCGCTGGCTAAGCGTGTCCGAGCCGAGTTCGAGGAGTCGGTGCGGCTCAATCCCACCAACGCCGCGGCCCTTGCCGACCTGGGCGAGTTTTATCGGCAGGCTCCTGGTATGGTGGGCGGCGGCATTGAAAAAGCACAGGGTGTTGCCTCAGAACTGGACAAGGTGGACGCAGCCCGCGCCCATGAGCTGCGCGGCCAAATTGCAGACCAGCAAAAGGACTACAGCACAGCCGAGCGCGAGTTCAAGCAGGCAATCGCGGCCAGCGCCCACCCAGCTTCTCAATGGATTTCATTGGCCAGCTTCTACCGCCGCCGCCAGCGCTGGACGGAGATGGAAACGGCAGTGCATAGCGCCGAAACCGCTGCCGAACACGATAAACATGCTGGACTTGCGCTCTACGACGGAGCTTCAATCTTGATTGAAACCAACCGCGACCCGGCGCTTGCGTCCAAAATGCTGGAAGATTATTTGGCGGGCTCGTCAAAAACCGAGGAAGCCCCAGCATTTGTGGCCCACATCCGGTTGGCTCGGCTCAGAGACCGGCTTGGCGATGCGGCCGCCGCAAATCGAGAACGGGCGATGGCCCTCGGCCTGGCGCATGACTACAAACCCGAGCAGGATTCAAAACATTGATGCAAAATGCAATCTTGAAGATGACATACAATCCGCGTAGATTCTGGCCGCCACTCCTTTTGGTATGGGCGCTTGCAGTTGCACCCGCGCTCGCGCCTGCCCAGGTTTCTCTGGCCACAGTGGTGGATCTTGCCCAGCACAACTCGACCGCCGTCAAGCTGGCTGACGCCGACGTCCAAAAGGCTCAAGGAGCGCTTGAACAGACCAAAGATGCCTTCGTCCCCAGTGTAAACCTCGGTGCCGGACTTCCGGCAGCGCCTGCCGTGGGCTTTACGGGAGGTGTTCCATCGATCTTGAGCGGTAGCATGCAGTCCCTAGCATTTAGTCTGGCCCAGTTCCAGTACATCAAGGCAGCACGGGCCGGTCTCGCGGCGGCGAATCTCAATCTTAAGGACGTCCGCGAACAGGCTGCCTTGGAGGCGTCTACGACATACATTGAGTTGGACACAGTCAACCAGGAATTGGAAGTCGCAGCCGAGCAGGGGTCGATCACGGAACGCCTGATCAAGATTGAAGAGGAGCGCACCGAAGCCGGAGTTGACCCGCTGAGCGAACTGCTCCAGGCAAAACTGACCGCCGCACAACTTAAGCTCAAGCAGCTACATCTGGAGACGCGCGCCGCCATGCTCAATCAACAGATTGCCACCCTTACTGGACTGCCCCTTGGCTCCATCGCGCCGGACCGCGCCAGCATTCCGGAAATTCCAGCAGTTAGGGCAGTCGATGCGAAGTTAGTCCCCCTCGCCATCCAATCGGCTCAGATGCTCGCCCTCTCCAAGCAAAAGACGGCCAGGGGGGATTGGATGGACGAGTATTCTCCCCGGATGAGTTTCAGTGCGCTCTACAGCCGTAACACTACGATCCTCAATAACTTCAACGAGTATTACAACCCGGAGCATCCGATCCCGACCAACAACTTCAGTTCGGGATTCAACATCCAGATTCCCATGTTCGACTGGAGCCGCAGTGCTAGGGTAAGACAATCCGCTGCAGATGCTCTGCGAACCACCGTCGAAGCCGAGCAAGCCCAGCACCAGAACGAGATCCAGATCGCAACCCTCGCCGGAAACTTGCGTGAGCTGGACGCCCAGGCCGAAGTTGTGAGTCTAAAGCAGCAGATCGCGGACGCGCAGCTCAAGACCGTGCTCGCCCAGCTTGAGGTTGGCAACGGCGCGGAAACCGGCCCTAATCCTCAGCTCCAACTAACCCCGAAGGCCGAACAGTTAGCACGCATCGACGAACGCCAGAAATACCAGGATGCGCTCGACGCCTCGCTCGACCTGGCCAAGGCCCGCCTCAACCTACTGCGCGCCCTCGGACACATGGAAGATTGGCTCAACGAATTGCACGCAAAGTAGCTCGGTGAGAACCGTAGCAGCGGCGAAATACATAGCGGCAATCTCTCGTGCGCTATTTAGAAAGTAATAACTAAGGGAGGTTACCAGGGCATTTCTGAGTGAATTATTGCAGAAAATTCTGAGAAACTGATTGATTGTCGGCGGGTGTGAGATAGCATTGGCTTGGCGCAATTGGCACACCGAACGCGCGATCAACGGAAACAGAATAGGAGACCTATGCACAAGCGGATGATGGCGTTGATGTTTTGCATCGCGGCCTTTGGATTTAGCTCGGCTGCACAGACGACGGTTACAACCACCGGGGGAGCTAGCGGCTACATACCTGTGTTTACCGGAACTGCAACGATCACCAGTTCGGGCATTACATACTCAAGTGGCAATGTCGGGATCGGAACGACGGCACCGGCAGCTCCTCTTGAGGTGGTCGCTAACCCGACCAGCACTGTTCCGCAGGTCAGGATTAGCCCCCTAGGCGAGACGGGTTCCTCGACCAGCATTCCATCTTACCTCGACTTCTATTCAACTTTTGACGCTTATCCAAGCGACCAAGGCCCACGTAGAACGGCCACCATCAAAGCGCAATACTCCGGCGGCACATGGGGCAACGAGGCCCTCGTCTTTGAAGTTGGCACCGGGAGCGTCAATGATGCGGCGAACGAGCCAACGGAACGTATGCGTATCGCCGGCAACGGCAATGTCGGCATCGGCACGGCGGCGCCAGGGGCGACCCTTGAGGTGAATGGAAGCGCAAAAGTTGACGGCAACGTTACCGTAGAAGGCGGCGGCGGTATCACTTTCCCGGACGGCACCGTCCAGACGACCGCGTACCAAGGGACCGCGCCCGGTTCTGACACACCACCTTTACAGGTTTCACAAACTGAGGTCACAGTCAATGGCGGCGTCAGTGCGAATGGGAGTGGGCTTAAGCATGTGAGCACGAATGCCACATGTGACACTGGCGGCTCTAGTGGTTCCTACAATAATACCTGCACTATTTCAGTACCCTGGCCAGGCACCCCGTTTGCAGACACGAATTACACCGTGACATGCACTCCGAAGGGTTTAACCAATCACCAAGCAGTTCCGGTAATATACATCAGGGACCAGGACAAGACCACAACCTCTGTCTCGGTAACGGTCTTCTCTGAGCAGGGTGATGGGGAAGTTGCAGGACTCAACTGCATAGCCATTCACGACTGAATGAGCTTTTCCGCCGAGCCCCGCCCCAGAAGTGCTCTGGGGTCGCCTCGGCCTCCTCCGCGCCCTCGGCCACATGCAAAACTGGCTCAACGAACCGCATAGAAAGTAGACCAATTTAGTCGGAGTTTCACTCTTAGAGCAAACCAAATGTTAGAATGAAAGGGATGCCAATGCCCCTGAAAACACTTTTTCTGAATCCGCCCTCGTTCAAGAACTTTGACGGCGGCGCGAGTTCGCGCTGGCCGGCTACGCGCGAGATTGAGTCTTACTGGTACCCGGTCTGGCTAACCTACCCCGCCGGATTGCTGGAAGGGTCGCGCGTTCTGGATGCGCCGCCTCACCACATCTCCGCTGAAGAGACGATCAACATCTGCAAGGGGTACGAGTTCCTCGTGCTCTTTACCTCGACCGTCGGCTGGGAAGGCGACCAGCGTCTAGCTGAAACCATCAAAGCCGCCAATCCCTCCATCCGCATTGCGTTTGTCGGCCCGCCGGTGACCACTGACCCGGATCGCGCCCTCAACGAGTGCTCCGCCCTCGATTTCATCTGCCGCCGCGAGTTCGATTATTCCGTTGTCGAGTTTGCCCAGGGCAAACCGCTCAGTGAGATTCTGGGCATCAGCTACAAGCTGGACGGCAAGATCGCCCACAACCCAGACCGCCCGCAGATCGAAGACCTCGACGCCATGCCCTGGGCTACAAAAATCTACAAGCGCGACATGGATGTGACGCGCTACAACGTGCCCTTTCTGCTGCATCCCTACATCGCGCTCTACTCCACGCGCGGATGCCCGGCGCAGTGCACCTTCTGCCTCTGGCCGCAAACCCTGAGCGGACACGCATGGCGCAAGCGTTCCACAGACGATGTTGCAGCCGAATTGGCATGGGCCAAGCAGAATTTCCCCAATGTCAAAGAGTTCTTCTTCGACGATGACACCTTCAACATCCAGAAGGCCCGCACCATCGAGCTTTGTGAAAAACTCAAGCCGGTGGGCATCACTTGGAGCTGCACCTCGCGCGTGACCACCGACTATGACACGCTGAAGGCTATGAAGGAAGCCGGCTGCCGCCTGTTGATCGTGGGCTTCGAGTCTGGCGATCCGCAGATCCTCAAGAACATCAAGAAGGGCGCAACCGTGGAGCGCGCCCGGGCGTTCGCTAAGGATTGCAACGACCTGGGCCTCGTTATCCACGGCGACTTCATCCTCGGCCTGCCGGGCGAGACCAGGGAATCGATCCGCAACACCATCAACTTCGCCAAGGGCCTGGACTGCGAGACCATTCAGGTATCCATCGCCCACGCCTATCCGGGAACCGAGTTCTACGACTACGCCAAGGCCAATGGATTCATCACCAATGAACGCATGGAGGACGGCGGCGGTCACCAGATGGCGCACATCGAGTATCCGGGGTTGCCAACCGACTACGTGATGGAAATGGTGCATAAGTTCTACGACGAGTACTACTTCCGGCCCAAGGCGGCGTTCCGCGTGGTTTGGAAGGCGTTCGTCAATCGTGATTTGCCCCGCCTCTATGTCGAGGCCAGGGCATTTCTCAAGCTGCGCTCTGAACGCAACAAGATGGTCAAGGCCTCGCGTGCTCTCCACGCCGACCCAACCACCCCGGCAAAAGCAGGCGCGTAGGGATTTTTTGCCGGAGCATTTACCAATCTGAGTATCCCATCCTTGCAGCGTTTTCGTTGCAAGGGTGGGAGCAGCTTCCAAATGCATTCGGTACACATCCTTTCCGTTCTTTATGCGGAAAAGATGAAACGCCTTGTAGATTGAAGCAGTGTCCTGATTGCCGGGACCAAAATTCCAATGGCTCACGAAAGACTGCTGCCGCGCCAATACATGATCCTGGGACTCGTAGCCGTGTGCGCCCCCCTCGGCGATACCTGCCTCTCGCACGGCATGACCAGCCTGCCGGCCATCTCTCTGGCCCATCCCGCCACGCTCATCGCCGCCGTGTTCACTCCGTGGATCGCCTTCGGAATCGCGCTGCTCATCGGCTTCTTCGCCAGCTATCTCACGGCTCTTTCCTGGGCCGATCTCACGTATGTGCTCCCCGCCACGGCCTTTGGCAACGTCATTGTCGCCCTGCTGGCCCGTTTCTGGCTTCAGGAGCCGATCTCCCTCGAACGCTGGGCGGGAATCGTGCTCATCACAGTCGGCGTAGGCTTCGTGGCCCATGGACCATCGTTAACGGAGAGACCCGAGACCGCCTTGACAGCGCAACCTGCCACCCAAATCGCCGAGGAGCAGCCGCAATGACGATTCCCTCCCCTGCTTCCCTGACCGGCTTCTGGGCCGCCGCTGCCATGATCGCGGCCATCGTTCTCTGCTCCACGACCGGCGAAGTGCTCACCGCCGCAGCCATGAAGTCCGTCGGCGACCTCGATGCGATTCGCGCCCACTCTGGCCTCAAGGGCGCTATTCGCGCCGTACTCACCTGCCCGCTCTTCTTTGCCGGCGTCGGCTTTCTGGCGCTGGCGTTCTTCTCTTTGCTCTTTGCGTTGAACCACCTCAACCTGAGCCTGGTCGCGCCCGCCTCGGCATCGCTCACCTTGGTCACCAACGCCATCGCTGGCAAGTTCTTCCTCAAGGAAAACGTAGACCGCCGCCGCTGGACCGCCGCCGTGCTGGTCTGTGTCGGCGTCTATTTGCTGGCTCATTGATGCGCAGCTTCTTGGCTGCTAGCTTTTAGCTCTCAGCTCTCAGTTTGTTGTGCTTCTTATGTGGACAGAATTCCTTACATAGTGATCGCTCCGTCCGAAAGTAGTTTTGCACCTTCCGGGACGTTGCCTCGCCAAAACGCACTTCGATGTTCCTCGTTCCCGAGGTCTATCTCAAAGTGAATCCACTGGCCGTCTTTTCCCAGGACACCAGCATTCCACGACCCAGAAACGTGGTCATCGAACTGCCAGAGAATCGTATACCCGTGTTCGTCCGAGAATCCTTCCTGATCAGCTTGCAGAATTCCACCGGCGTGTCGCCACACCCTCCGTAGACCCGATGCATCAAGTCAAAACCATCGTCTATCTCGGTTCCGGATAGCAGTTGAAAAGAGTAAATCACTTTGACTTTGGGCAGATACTCTTTGAGCCATGCAACGGCTGAGTCGGGTTTGTAGTAGGACACACCATCGATAAACTCGTTCAGCTCCTCGCCGCCAAGTTCCCCTGAGACGACTAGATCTTTCTCGATCAATGCAATCGGAACACCGGAGGGATGCTTGAGAGTCAGCGCCTCCCACTCGTCACCCACACGCTCATCGGCTTCCAGCAATGCTGGCAATGCAAGCTTTCGCAATTCCTCAAGCGGGGCTGGATTGAGTTTCGTTCCCAATATCCGAATTCGATAACCCACAGCCGTAACCACCCCCAAATTCTAGTTGAGCGACCGTTTGGGCCATCAGCTAGAGCCTAAACAGCCAGGAGCTTCATCAACCCCCGCGGTTTCAAATCCGCATTGAGAATCATCTGCGGCTCTCCCATCTCTAGGCAAACCGCCTCCGCCGCCAAATGCCCCGACCGCGCCGCGCTCTCCATCGTCGAAGGCCAGCCGGTCGCCGTCCAATCTCCCGCGAGAAAAAGATTCTGCCAGGCTGAAACAGCCGAAGGCCGCGCCGCATCGATCCCCGGAGGAACCCCGAACGTGGCCCGCACTTCCTTCACCAGCGCGACCTTTTCGAGCTTCGTCTCTTTCACAAGCGGGAAAAACTCAGCCAGCTCCGCGACCGCCTGCGCAATCGCCTTCTCGCGAGGCAGCGCCGCAAAGGCCCGCGTGGCGCTCACCACCAGCTCAATATAGTGTCCGCCGCGACCGGTTTGCAGCCGCGACTGGTTATACATCCAGTGAATCTCACGATCCAATAGCACGGCATGATCCAGCTCGGTAATCTCGCGATCAAACCACAGATGCACGCTGCAAATGGGCCAGTGTTCGTGCTTCTCGATCTGCCGCGTCAACGCATCCGCGCCCTCCGCCGCAGGCAGTTGCGGGACTAGCTGCGCCATCGCTTCAAACGGCAGCGCCGCAATCACAAAGTCTGAAGTCAGCTCGCCTGTCCGTGTGCGAACGGTCCACTGAGAAATCTCTTCATCCCACTCCGCGCCCTCAACATGCGTGTTCAAATGCACGCTGCCGCCGCGCTCTGTGAGAAACGGAGTCACACCCGCGTATAACTCGCTCAACGGAACGCGGCTCATTCCCATGCTGCCCGCCTCCGCGGAATTCAGAAACAGTTCGCGGATCACCTTGGCCGCATAGGGCACTGCAATCGAATCGATCTCCGCATTGAGCGCGCTGGCAATCACCAGCCGCCAGAAGCGATTGAGCGCTCCCTCAGTCTGCTTATGCCGCCGCAGCCAATCGCCCAGAGACTCCGACGAATCGTCTTTCGCATTTGAACGCGGCGTGATCCGCATCATGGCCCGCATCGCCCGCCCCAGCGCTAGTTTGTCTTGAAAGCTGAAGGCCTTCGCGCTCAGGAAACTGGGCGCGCCATGCAGCGGCGCCGGCAACCGAAGCGGCCCCAACTCAAACGGCCCCAATCGCGACCTTCGCCCACCCGGCTCGATCATGATCATGTCGCTGGTCCAGTGAATCCGGTCGGCGACGCCGATGCGCCTGTAGAAGCCAATGAGATTAGTGCAGCAGCCGAAGAGAACGTGCTGGCAGTTGTCGATGACCTCGCCGACACCGGGGTGCAAATAGGAGCTAGCCCGCCCGCCCAGATAGCCGCGCCGCTCCACCAGTTGCACGCCAAAGCCAGCCTCCGCCAGCGCGCAAGCCGCGCTCATACCGGCAACACCGCCACCGATGACGGTGACGGCTTTTTCCGGATTTTGCTGCGAACCGCTCAACGAATAGCCTCGCATGGCTGAAGGGCGGGGGCTTTAACCAGCACCCTTCCATTCAACCCATCATCCGCGCAAAGCCCGTGCGCGCCAGCCCCACAGCCAGAATCCCCAACTTCTCCACCATCGGCACGCTAGCCCGCTGCGAAAACACATCGTAGTCCGCGCGCTCGATGCGCTTGAGCAATCCATGATAGATCCGCACCAGCACCCATAGCGCCGGCCGGCTCTCCCGGTCAATCAGCGGCAGCAGCGCCTGCGCGGACGCATAGAACTTTTCCGCGCGCCCCGCGATCTCCGCCAGCAGCGCGCGTTCCGCAGCCGTCAGCGGCATGCCCGGAGCCCTGTGCAGCAGCCCATCCAGCTTAACTCCGTGCGCCGCCAAATCCTCCAGCGGCAAGTAGACGCGGTTGCGCTCCGCATCCTCGGCCACGTCCCTCAAAATGTTGGTGAGCTGGAAGGCAATGCCCGTCTCCTCGGCCAGCTTCTCGGCCCGCTGGTCATGATAGCCGAAGATGCGTATGCAAACCAGACCAACCACCGAGGCCACCAGATAGCAATACCGGTAGAGATCGGCAAAAGTGGCATACGTGTCCGGAGCATCGGTTGCGTCCTGCTTCAGGTCCATCGCGACGCCGGCTAACAGCTCATCCAGCAGGTTGAGCGGAATCGCAAACCGTTCGACTGCGTCGCGCACCGCCAGAAAGACCTGATCGGAAGAATCGCCGCCGTGGCAAACGCCGCGCCAATCCTCGAGCCACGCATCCAAACGCCTGCTGCGCTCTTCGCGAGATAGGCTTTCGTCGTCGGCCAAATCGTCGGCCTTGCGCATGAAAGCGTAGATGGCGCAGATGGCGTTGCGGCGCGCCTCAGGCAGTGCCACAAACGCATAATAGAAGTTCTTCGCCTCGCGCTGGGCAATCGCCCTGCAAGCTGCATAGGCTCCGGCCAGCCTGAGCTCACTCACCATGCCGCCATCCAAACGATAGGTGTGCGTCAATCCTCGCTCTCCGTGCGGTGGTGGCCTCTGCCGAGACGCAGAAAGGGCAGCAGCTTGGCGCAGACTGCCCCCAGACCGAGCTTCGCCTTGGTACTTTTCGAGATTGCCGGCCTGGAGCTCAGCACGTCATAGGATTGCTGCTCGATGGCGCTCAGAATCTCGAGGCCCCCGCGGCTGAACAGGTCAAGGTCCACGGCCAGATCCCTCCGCACCATGCCGATCAGCGGCAATCCCTCTTCAAACAGCCCCCGCGTGTAATCCACCTCGCACCGCATCAGTCCGCGAAACGCATCCGTCGCAATACCCTCGGCAATCGTCTGATCGCTCACGTGAAAGAATTCCATATCCTTCTGCGGCAGATAAATACGACCCCGTGCGTAGTCCTGGCGAACGTCCTGCCAGAAATTGGCAAGTTGCAGCGCGGAGCAGGTTAGATCCGAGAGCCGGAACTTCTCCTCGTCCGCCTCGCCGCAGGCATAAAGCACCAGCCGGCCCACCGGGTTTGCCGAATACCGGCAGTAAGCCAGCACATCTTCGATGGTCTGGTAGCGGGAAACCGTCTGGTCCTGGCGAAATGCTGTCAGAAGGTCCGCAAACGGAGCCTTGGGAATCGTGCATTCGCCGATGGTCTCGGCCAGCGCCACAAAGACGGGATGGCGAGCCTTGCCCTCATAGCAGGCATCCAGCTCGCGACCCCACAGGTCCAGCAGCGCCAGCGCAACATCCGGGTCGTCCACTTCATCTCCTAGATCGTCTGAGATACGGCAGTAGGCGTAGATAGCGTGGAAATGCGGGCGCAAATCCTTCGGCAGAAACCACGAGGCCACATGAAAGTTTTCGTAGTGCGACTCAGCGAGCTGCTTACAATAGTCGCGCGCCTCTTCAAGCGTTGGAGCAACCTTGGGAATACGATAGCTTTCAGGCAGCGCGGCCCAGCCACGCTCCAGCAACTCCTCAGGCATCGCATCGTATTCCATCGCTTTGGCCTTTACTCCTGTTTCTGCGTCCGGTTGCACGCTGTCGGACATCGTCATCGGGTAGCCTCAGGGCACAATGGCGGTCTTGATCTCGCTGCTCCGCTTCATCAGCTTCTCAAAGACACGGTTGAGTTCGTAGAGATGGGCGTGGCCGGTGATGAAAGCTTGTGCCTGAAAGCGCCCGCCCGCAATCAGTTCCAGCGCAGTGCGGCAAATGGCCGGAGTGTGGTGAAATGTGGAGCGCAGCGTAATGTCGCTGTAGTGGATGCGATTGGTATCCAGAGTCACATGCGTTCCAACGGCACATCCGCCAAAGAAGTTCACGGTGCCGCCCTTGCGCACAAGCTCCACTGCTTCCTGCCAGGCATCCGGCGCTCCTACAGCCTCGATCGCAATATCCGCTCCACGGCCCTTCTCAGTCAGTGCGCGCGTCTCGCTGATCGCTTTGCGAATACTGGTCGCTTGCACCACGTGTGTAGCGCCCAGTTGCCGCGCCGCTTCCACCTGGCCGTCGTGCTTCACAATGGCTATCGTCTCGCAACCTGCCAGTGCCGCCACATGCAGAATCATCAGTCCCAGCGGGCCGCCGCCAATTACTGCCACCGTATCCCCTGGACGCGCGTGGCAATCCTCGAATCCGTGCACTGCGCAGGCCAGCGGCTCGGTCAGGGCCGCGTGCTCCAGCGGCACATGGGCCGGCACAACAAGCGTATTCTTGGCCACAATCCGCGCGGGAATCCGGATGAACTCGGCGTAGGCCCCATTGTTAAACATCAGGTCGTCACACAGGTTTTCCTGGCCCCGTTCACAGAAATAACACTGTCCGCAGGGCGCGGAGTTCAACGCCACAACGCGATCACCGGGGGCAAAACCCGTCACACCCAGCCCTGCCTCCACAACCGTACCCGCCAACTCGTGCCCAAACAGCGCCGGGGGCACAATCATCCGCGCGTGGTAACCCCGGCGAAAGACCTTCAGGTCCGTTCCACACGTCAGCGCCGCACCCACACGCAACACCAGTTCGCCGGTTTCGGCATTGGGAATGGGAACCTCTTCGATGCGAACATCTTCGCGACCGTGGAGGATAGCAGCCTGCATGGTGCCGCGCCCGTGGAGAAGCGCGTGCTCGACGGTCTTGCGACCCAGGCTGACGGCGGATTCGACTCCGCGGCGGCCTCTGACGACGACCGTCTCGACCGTATTCAGGCCTGCTTCGACGACCGTCTCAACTGTGTTAAGGCCTCCCTCGACGACCGTCTCGACTGTGTTCATGCCTCCCTCGACAACGGTCTCGACCGTTTTGCGGCCGCGGAGGATCGCGTCTTTCACAGTGCTCGCCATCAAGTTCCCCTACTCAGCCCCGGCTCCAGGCACAGACTCAATCATAATCTTCATTGAGTCTCCCTTGGGGTGTGATGCAATCTCAATCGCTTCAACCGCCTCTTCCATCTGAAAGCGATGCGAAATCAATTGCGTTAAATCGAATCCGTTTTTGTAGCCCCCGAAGACCAGATCGGTCACTTCATCCAGAATCTCGAACGAAGACGAGTAGGAGCCGAGCAGGGTCTTCTCGTCCATGCATACCGCGCCAGGGTCAAAAGTTGCAGCTCCATACTGCGTTTGCGCAAACAGCATCACCTTACCGCCGGGCCGCACCGCGTCCATCGCGGTCTGGATCAGCGCATTGCCGCCCACAGCCAAAATCACCGCGTCTGCCCCTCGCCCCTCGGTTTCTGCCAAAACACGCTGCACCACGTTCTCGCTTCCGGCATAAATCGGATCGCTAAGCCCAAACTTGGCCGCAATCGCATGGCGCTCGGGATAAAGATCCGAAGTCAGCACCCGCGCCCCTGTCCGCCGCGCCAGCGCCGCATGCATCAGCCCGATCGGCCCCTGGCCAATCACCAGCACCGTATCGTCCGGGGCAAGATTCAGCAGCTTCACGCCCTTCAGGACAGTATTCACAGGCTCCAGAAACGCCGCCTGCTCAAACGGCACGCCATCGGGAATGCGAACCACCCCCCGGCTGGCCGCAATCCAGTCCATCACGCGAATATACTCCGCAAAGCCGCCGCCCGACGGTTCGAAGCCCGCCGTAACCCCCACCTTCTTGTAAAGCGAGCATTGGGTCGGCGTTTTCTTGCGGCAGTTGTAGCAATCTCCGCAGGGAACATGATGATGCACCACCACCCGCTCACCAATCTCGAAACCCGCCCCCTCGCCCACTTTCACGATGGTTCCCGACATTTCATGGCCGAAGATGCGCGGCGCAGAGTGCGAGCCCGTGTGAATCTTTTTCAGATCCGTCCCGCAGATGCCGCAGGTGGCCACTTTGATCAGCAGCTCGCCCGGCCCGATGGCCGGCACAGGCACCGTCTCCACGCGCATGTCGTTCACGCCGCGATAGACCACGGCCCGCATCGTGCTGGGAATCTTTCCCCCGGTCAGGCTTTCAATATTTGCAGTTTGGGTCGCCATTGCGCTTCCTGATCGCTCCTTCTTAGTCTTGCCCCTCTTGCACATTGTCCCCATCGAGGATTTCGAGCAAAGACTTCTTGATGGCTTGGGCGGCCATCCTGCTATTCTCGCCCATCCGCGCCAGTGCAAGCCAGTGCCACGGCCTCGGAAGCACAAAAAGGATGAACCGAGCTAGCTTGAACTGGCCATTTGCTGCGATAAAGCAATTGAAATCAGGCAATTTGTCCGTATAGCCGTCGCTGATCCCTTTCACGCAATAAAACGGAATGCCGCGCATCTGTGCCAGGCGGGCAATTGCGGCCGCTTCCATATCCACCAGGCTGGCCCCGTAGGCGGCCGCAAGTCGCTGCTTCTCTGCCGCGTCGGCAACCCTGGGGCTGGTGGCCAGCCAGAGTGGTCCGGCGCCGGCGTCGCAACGGAAGCGTTCGCCGGTGCGGACGTCGATGACGCCGGCGACGTTGTGGGCGGTGCCGGGGGCGAGTTCGGGGGCCAGGGCGCCGGCCCAGCCAACGGAGAAGACCAGGTCGATAGGGCCGCCTTCCTCGAGAGCCGCGAAGGCGCGAGTGGCGGCCTGCTGGCCGGCTCCAGCACACGCAGCGATCCATTCTTCTTCGGAGTCGCGCTGGGCCCAGAAATGCACATTATTCCGGCTACTTTGCGGCCAGCCGCGGACGAACGGCTTTAGCTCGTTCGGAAAGGCGGCGATGATGGCGACGCGGGTCATGCGGAAGGCTCGATGACTTCACCTGCTTGCTGATGCACCCTGGTCATCACTGGGTGTCGAAGTAATAACGCGGCCTCACAATTCCCTACTCTACCTATCGGGGCCGCCAGTCTCTCGATCTTCATCTTCAATCCTCTTTGAGACGTTCATGCTGTGCGGCCTTTTGGGGCTAGTTGGCTGGCGGAGGTTCTGTAAGGGCGACCATCAATGTCGGAACTAGGATGGAGAAGAAGCACATTACCGCTCCGATACCTTTCCACTTCATCATGAACGCATAGATCATCACAAGAGTCGGCAGTAACAGGGGCCCCATCCAGAGACGGGTTCTACCATATTCCTTTAAGAAACGAGCCATTTGCCAAGGCCAAAGAATCACGAGGATCGCAGATACCAGTCCATTAAAGATGATTCCAAAATGGTCATTTGATTGAATTCCTTCGAACAGAAAAACGATAGAGAGAGGACAGAATACAACGGCGTATCCAAAGATGCTGTTATTTCCTCGCCAACCTTTCTTACTGAACCAGGTCATCGGTGCCTCCTCATTTGTTTTTTGCAGCTTTTATTAGGGCGCACAGCCACGCGCGCGACGCGGGTCATGGGTGCCTTTGCTTGGCTAGTTCAACCCTTGCGGCTGACGTTTGCCCCGGAAGTAGCATGAGCGGCAACTGAACCGTGATTAAGGCTCCCAGCGAGAGAAAGAATGTTCGTACACTCATACCTGAAATTACCGAAATGAATGCGATCCACGGCAAAACGTACGCCAACGCCAGCCAACCGCTCCATCCAATGTCCTTGAGCCTCCCGACTACTGCGATTGACCAAAGGGGCACCCCGACGATTGCCAGAACCAAAGGAACTACATAAAACGCATTCGGCTCCGATGCTCTGTGAGCTGCCATCGCCGTTACCGGGTACAACGAAAGGAATACTGCAGATGCTAATCGCCCTCGACCCACCGGACGAGTCAGTTTTAGAAGGAAGTTGTTCAACCCTGACTCCTTTCACTGGATCATGGCGCATAGCCGTTGACGCGGAACCAATCTACGGCGGCTTTCATTGGTGGGTTGACGGGGAGGAGACGGAAGCCAAGTTCCTGTTGCGCGTGGGCGCTGGAGGCGTACATCTTCTTGCGGCCCATGCGCACCTCTTCGAGCGTAGCCCTCGGCTCGCGGCCACGGATGCGGCCCGTGATCCACTCCTCGAAGAAGGCGTAGGTCGCCGCCACGGCAAACGGAATCTTCATGGTCGGCGACGGAATGCCGGTGATCTCCGACATCTTGTCGAGGATCTGCTTCAGTGTCAGGTTTTCTCCTCCCAGGATGTACCGCTTGCCAGGCTGCCCCACCGTGAGTGCTGCAACATGCGTTCGCGCCACCTCGGACACATCCACCAGGTTCAGCCCCGTGTCCATATAAGCTGGAAACTTGCCGTTCAAAAAGTCTACAAAGATACGCCCCGTGGGAGTGGGCTTGGCATCGTTCGTGCCAATCGGCGATGTGGGATTGAGAATGATGACCTGCTGGCCGCTCTCCGCTGCCGCGATAGCTTCGCGCTCGGCCAGAAACTTAGAGCGCTTGTAATGGCCCACCATATCCTTGAGCGAAACCGGCGTGTCTTCGTTGATGACCACGCCATCGGTGCGGAAGTGCATGGTGGCCACGCTGGAGGTATAGACCACGCGCTTCACGCCCGCCTCGCGCGCCATGCGCAGCAACTCGCGCGTTCCATCCACATTGGCGCGGTACATGGCGTTGGGGTCGGGAATCCAGAGGCGGTAGTCGGCGGCCACATGAACCACGGCATCGCATCCCGCCAACGCGGGCCGTAGCGATTCCGGCTCACTCAGGTCGCCCACATGGGTCTCGCCCGCGATGCCCTCAAGATGAGCCAGCTTGCTGGTCTTCCTCACCAGAAGCCGCAAATCGGCGCCCTGGGCAGCTAGTGCTCGGGCCACATGGTAGCCTACAAATCCCGTCGCGCCAGTAAGGAAGACTTTCATGGTTTAGCGGTGTGAGCGTGGTTAGCGGAGCTGGCGGAGTTAGCGTTGTTAGCAGAGCGAATAGAATCAGCGGGCAAACCGGACTTAAACTCCGCTAGCTCCGCTCTCCGTCTACTCCAACGCCTCCGGCACGAGCGCAATATTCTTTTCCCCAGCGGCCTTTTTTGCGTTGTAGGCCTTCACCCAATCTTCCCAGTGCTTGCCCGCCGCGCGATCCTTGCCGCTGAACTCAAGGCGAGCTATCTCGGCATAACTGAGCCTGCGCTTCTCCGGCGCGCTCGGCGTAAAGTACTGCACATACGAATCCGCGAGTGTGGGGCCTGTTTGGCAGTTGAAGATAAAAGCCTCCAGGCGCTCGCCGGACTTGAGCGTAAGCGTTACATCGCCGCGATAATCCAACGCCTTGCCAAGGGCTAGCCGCAGATCGTCCTCGCTGGCCAGCGCCGGAACCCATCCCTCAAGCTGCTCGTGCTCGGCGCCCGGAGCCAGCTCCAGCGCTTCCACCTGCTCGATCGTGTACTTCAGCACTTCGGCGGTCATGCGCGGGTCTCCTCAAGACTATGGGCCGGCTCGGCAATCTGCACAAGCGTTGCCGGACCATGCGGGGCGGGCTCGTTGAGCAGGTTCAGCGCGTGCTGGTCGCGATATTTACTGAAGGTTCCACGCACCATGCCGAAAAAGCCTTTGAGAGAACCGAAACCATCAATCACGGCGGGAGCCTCGTAGCCGCAACTGACCATGCAGTTGGCGCACTTAGGATTGCCGCTGGCCGCGCCGTATTCCGCCCACTTGGTGGTCTCAAGCAGTTCCTTGTAGCTATCTGCGTAGCCCTCTTGCAGCAGATAGCAGGGCCGCTGCCAGCCGAAGATGCTATAGGCGGGCATTCCCCATGGGATGCACTCATAACTGCGGTCGCCCATCAGGAACTCTAGAAACAGCGGCGACATGTTGAACTTCCATGTGGGCTTGCGGTTCGACAGGATAGCGCGGAAGAGACGGCGCACACGCGCGCGGCCCAGGAAGCGGTTCTGATCGGGCGCTTTGTCGTAACTGTAGCCGGGTGAAAGCACGATGCCTTCAACGCCCATTCCCATTACTTCGTCAAAGAAGGCGCGCACACTGTTGGGATCGGTGCCATCGAAGAAGGTGGCGTTGGTGGTCACGCGGAAGCCGCGCTTGACGGCCTCCTTGATGCCTTCGACAGCGATATCGTAGCCGCCCTCGCGGCAAACCGAAAAATCGTGATGATCGCGCTGCCCATCCAGATGAACAGAGAAGGTGAGGTACTTGGACGGAGTAAACTCCGGCAGCCGCCGCTTGAGTTCCAGAGCATTGGTGCAAAGATAGATATACTTCTTGCGCGCAATGAGCCCGTTGACGATCTCCACAATCTGCGGATGCAGCAGCGGTTCGCCGCCGGGGATTGAGACCATGGGAGCGCCGCATTCATCGATCGCGGCAAAGCACTCAGCGGGAGTCAGCTGCTTTTTGAGGATGTGCGGCGGATACTGTACCTTGCCGCAGCCGGCGCAGGCCAGGTTGCAGCGGAAGAGCGGCTCAAGCATCAGCACCAGCGGATACTGCTTGTTGCCGGCCAGCTTCTTCTTCAGCACATAGGTGGAAACCGTCCACATCTGGGAGATAGGAACAGCCATCTTCGCGTTAACCTCCGGCGCCATTCGCGGCGCGTTCCATGGCCCGCCGATAGCTGGTCAAAGCCATCAACGGGAAATATTGGCGGTACATCGTGTAGGCCAGGTAAAAGACTCTGGGGAAGCCTGTACCTGTAATGATACTCTGGCGGAGCTTTCCTTCTCCCATGAATTCACCCCAACTGCCATCCTGCTGCTGCCGTGTGAGCAGCCAGCGGACGCCCTTAGCGAGAGAATCGGAGCGGTCGTCGCCCGCGGCGAGCAGTCCCAGCAGCGCCCAGGCCGTCTGCGAAGGCGTACTCGCGCCCTCGCCGCGCGTATTCGGGTCGTCGTAGCTGCCGCAGGTTTCGCCCCAGCCGCCATCGGAATTCTGCACCATGCGAATCCACTCCGCGCCCTGCTGGATCTGCGGCTCAAGATGGTCGATGCCAATAGCCTCAAGCCCGCGCAGCACCAGAAACGTCCCATAGATGTAGTTCACGCCCCAGCGCCCAAACCAGCTTCCATCCGGTTCCTGCTGGCTAAGGATGAACTGGATAGCCTTCTCCACGCGCTTGTCCGCGCGCGTGTAGCCATAGGTCGCCAGCATCTCCAGAATTCTTCCCGTAATGTCCACCGTCGGCGGGTCAAGCATCGCGTTGTGATCGGCGAACGGAATGTACTGGAAGATCATCTTGGTGTTGTCTTTGTCGAAGCTGCCCCAGCCGCCATTTTTGCATTGCATGGCAAACTCCCACGCAATGGCTCGTTGCGCCACTTTGTGCTGATAGCCTTCGCGTGGATTCTCCACCTTGTTCAGCGCCAGCAGCACCTGAGCGGTGTCGTCTGTGTCGGGATAAAACTCGTTGTTGAACTCGAAGTACCACCCGCCCGGCTCGGTGTTCGGCACCTTCACGGCCCAGTCGCCTTTTTGCCGCACTTCCTTGGCAAGCATCCAGTCCGCGGCCTTGATCATGCGTGGGTCGCTGCCGGGTACGCCAGCCTCGCCCAGCGCAAAAACCGCCTGCGCCGTATCCCACACCGGCGAAGCACAGGGCTGCATGCGAAAGGTCGGCTCCGGCATGGTTTCATTGGCAGGCTCTTCAATACCAAGCTTTTCAAACTCATCGCGCGCGCGAATCACCTGCGGATCGTCTTCGGAATAGCCCAGGCAGCGCAGCGCAATAATGGCGTTCAGCATGGCCGGATAGATTGCGCCCAGCCCGTCCGTCATCTCCAGCCGCGCCAGTAGCCATTTCTCGGCGCGCTTCAACGCCAGCGCGCGCAGCGGGCGAATATGAACCGCCTCCGCCCAATGTGTGATCCGATCCAGAATAATAAAGAAGTTGCGCCAAGAGACAATGGACTTGTGGTCCATGCGCAGCCGTAACTTCGAGTTCGCGCGCCCGCCCACAAACAGCTCGTCGATCCCAAGTTCCGGCGCAATCCTCTTGAACGGCTTTCTCGCGTACATGATAGCCAGCGGCACCAGGATCGAGCGCGACCATGCGGAGATTTCATAAAGATTGAAGTAGAACCAATTGGGAAACAGTACGATCTCAGGCGGAATGGCTGGCACCGCATCGTAGTCGTACTCGCCCAGCGCGCACAGATACATCTTGGTAAAGGTGTTGCACTCCACCACGCCGCCGTGCTTTAGAACCCACTCGCGGCATTTGGCCAGCCGTGGGTTGTCCGGACCAATGCCCATCAGCTTGGCGGAGGAATAACACTTCACCGAAAGTGAGATATTGCCCGGGCCGCCCGGATAAATGCTCCAACTGCCATCTTCGTTTTGATAGCGCAGCATCTCGGCCAGCGCGCGCTTGAGCCGCCCCGGATCGCCGGTCTCCAGCAGCGTATGCAGGAATATGTAGTCCGCCTCCAGCATCGAGTCGGCCTCAAGCTCACCGCACCAGTAACCATCGGGATGCTGCTCCGAGAGAAGGAAATCCCGTGAGCGCGCAATGGCCGATTCCACTTCACCCAAGTCCGCGTCCAGCCGCCCAAATCTTGGCGCTGTTTGTCTGGGTGTCGCGGTTTGCGTTTTTCCCTGCTGTTGACTCATGCGGTTTAAAACGCCTCAGTAACTCGTTCCCTGATCCTTGTTCGCTGTCTTTTCACCGCACCGGCAAAGCCGCTGCCCCGCCCGCGCCGCCAATCGCCTGAATAATCTCCGGCGGCAACCCGAAGCGAACATTTTCCGGCATCACTTCCACTTCTTCGACGCTGGCAAATCCGTTTTGTCGCAAATAATCCACCACGTCTTCCACCAGCACCTCAGGTGCCGACGCGCCGGCCGTCACAGCGACAGTCGTCACACCTTCGAGCCATTTCGGATCGATGGCAGCAGAGTTGTCGATCAGGTATCCGATCGTACCCAGGTTCCGCGAAACCTCAACCAGGCGATTGGAGTTCGAGCTGTTGGTCGATCCCACCACCAGCACCAGCCCCGCGTCGTGTGCCACATTGCGCACAGCAACCTGGCGGTTCTCCGTCGCGTAGCAAATGTCCTGCGAGTGAGGCCCGGCAATGTTGGGAAACTTCTCTTTGAGCGCATGGATGATGTCCCGCGCCTCGTCCAGGCTGAGGGTCGTCTGCGTTAAATAGGCCACGCGATTGGGGTCTGGCACCTCAAGCGCCGCAACCTCCGCCACATTCGAGACGACTTGAGTCACCCCTGGCGCCTCGCCCAGCGTGCCCTCGATCTCATCGTGGTCGCGGTGGCCAATCAGCACCAGCGAGTAGCCATCCTTGGCAAACTTCACCGCCTCGATGTGGACCTTGGTCACCAGCGGGCAGGTCGCATCAATCACCTTCAGACCGCGTCCCTTGCTCAGTTCGCGCACCGCCGGCGAAACCCCGTGCGCGGAGTAGATCACCCGCTGCCCGTCTGGCACGTCGTCGATCTCGTGAACAAAAATCGCGCCCTTTTCAGCTAACTCATTCACAACATAGCGGTTATGGACGATTTCTCGGCGCACATAGATGGGCGCGCCAAAGGTTTCCAGTGCGATCTTGACAATATCGATCGCGCGCACCACGCCAGCGCAAAAGCCGCGCGGCTTGAGCAGCAACACCCGCTTCTGACTGGGGGAAGTCTCGGCGTGATTTCCGTTCGAGATGGATTCAAGGAGAGTTGTGGTCACAGTCTAAGTATATCAACCACTTCGTCCGTTGGGGTGAAAACCCTCGCCATCCTTCGCAGACCCAGGGCGGAATGCCAAAAAGCGTCACTATTTCTCACCCGCGCTTCCCGACCAGGGGACTCGATGCCGATTGCTCGGGGCGGGTTCGATAGCGAGAGATTCACAGCCGACTCCGGGAACCGAGCTGAGACAGTGGTATTCTTTCTTGCAAATGACAACTCAGGACAATCAGGCTGCAAGAACAACCCCATGGGAATTAACCCTCAGCCTTATCATTTGCGCCATCGCAGGAGTTTCTCTCCTGGTGACTGCGTCGTTCCGACCGCTCATTTGGGGGATACGGATACCCGAACCGATATTCGACCTATTTCACGACCTCGGCATTGCGCTGATCGTTTCCGCTGTGGTTGGTGGTCTGTTCGAGATTTACCGTACTGCGCGTCACCAGTTGGAGAGCATGAGGGACGTTATCGACTACGTCATGGCAGACAAGATTACGTCGGAGGTCTGGATGGAACTTGATTATCTTATCGAAGAAAAATGCGTCATTCGGCGCTCAGTCGTTTTGAGACTGGAAGTGGAGCGCAATTCTAAGCTGCAAGGGCATGAGGCAGTACTCAAAGTCGATCACCTATATGAGCTACACTCCCTGCGCGAAAAACACTCGAAATTCAAAATTCGGCATGAATTGGACTATCAACTCGCTAGACCAGATTTGGGGCTCCCGTACTGGGAAACTATTGTCGTCACGCCCGAGGAGGCAAAGACGTCCAAGGAAAAAATCGATAAATCGAATCCACTCCTCGATATCGAAGTGGCATTGCAGCCGCGTCGAAACGATGCACCAATTAGCGTGCAGACCCGTCGGCAGGAATTGATCCAATTGCCAGGCTCCTACAACTTCTATGCTCCTGAATTCATGAAAGGTATTCGCATGTCTCTGGTCGGATGCCCGCCCGAATTTGAAGCGGAGGTACTGGTGCGACCACATGGCGGAGGGGAGGCGCTTCCAAATCGGGACAATACCTGGTCATTTGAGCATTTGATTTTTCCCGGACAGGGGATCGAAGTCAAATTCAAACAGCGCACTAATCAAGAGTCGCATTCCGCCTTTTTCGCTGAGCTGGCAAGCACAGCTGATCCGTCTGGCCAAGATAGCAAACTCCTCCAAAGCCCTGATTCTGGACCCGTGACTTAATGCAAGAATGATTCACGAGGCCCCTACCGGCTCCCAGCAATCATCTGCGCCGCGTGCTGCAAGCTGGTCTCCGTCACCTTGGCCCCGCTCACCATGCGCGCCACCTCGTGCATCCGCGCCCGGTCGTCGAGTAGCCGCACCTGCATCTTCGTGCGCCCATCGGCCTCACGTTTCTCTACCACGAAGTGCTGATCGGCAAATGCGGCAATCTGCGGAAGGTGCGTCACACACAGCACCTGCTGCCCGCGGCTCAGCGATTTCAGCTTCTGCCCCACCGCCTCGGCAGCGCGCCCGCCAATGCCAATGTCAATCTCATCGAAAACCAGTGTGCGGGGGGTAGGCGTCCTGGTTTTGGGCTTCATCGCGCCCTCTTCCACGCTCACCTTCAGCGCCAGCATCACACGGCTCATCTCGCCGCCAGAGGCGATCTCGTGCAGCGCCTTCAGCGGCTCGCCGGGATTGGTGGCGATGTGGCATTGCACCTCATCCCAGCCGGTCGAGGTCCATCCCGGCTGTCCTTCGGTCGCCGTCACCGCAACCTCAAACCGCACCTTCATAGCCAGCGAGTTGATCTGCTCCACGGCCAGCTTGGCCAGTATCACCGCCGCACCCTTGCGCTCCTCATGCAGCTTCCCGGCGGCAGCACGGTAGTCCCCCACCGCCTGATCCAGCTCTGCGCGAAGCGCTTTCAGAACTTCATCCCGATCCTCGACCTCGGCCAGCTCGCGCGCTACATCCTCGCCAAACTCCATCACCTCGGCCACCGTCTTGCCGTACTTGCGCTTCAGCCTGTCAAGCACCGCCAGCCGGTCCTCAATCTCCGCCAGCCGCTCCGGCGAGGCATTGATGCCCTCCGCATAGTCCCGCAAACTCGCGCTCACATCGCCCAGCGTGGCCCGCGTGGACTCCAATTGCTGCGCAGCCTCCGCAAATCGCCCGTCGTAGCGCGCCAGTTCCTCTACATTGCGCGCCGCCGCCCGCAACGCAACTTCAGCAGACGTTCCACCCTCGTAAAGCTGCTCAAAAGCCCCCATCGCTGCGGCGTAAAGCTTCTCGGCATTGGCCAGCACGCGCTTCTCCGTCTCCAGCGCTTCATCTTCGCCGGCTATAAGATGCGCCGCTTCGATCTCCTTGCTTTGGTAGCTCCACAGGTCCACCATGCGCAGGCGGTCCTGCTCGCCCTCGACCATCTCCTCCAGCTTTGTCGCCGCCGAGCGCCAGCGCGCATAGGCCTCGCCCACGGCCTCGGTCGAAAGGCCGCCAAAGCGATCCAGCAGAATCCTCTGCTGCGCCTGGTCGAAGCTGCTCAATGTCTCGCTCTGCGCGTGAACCAACGCCAGCTCCGGCGCCAGCAGCTTGAGCACGGCCACGGTTGCCGGCTGGTTGTTTACAAACACGCGGCCCTTGCCCGTAGAGAGAATCTCCCGGCGCAGGATAATCTCGTTGCCTTCTGCGTCGATGCCGTTCTCTTCCAGAATGGCCTCAGCCCCGGCCGTGGACTCGAAGACGCACGCGACAACGGCCTTGTCGGCCCCGTGCCGCACCACCTCCACGGAGGACTTGCCCCCCATCAGCAGTGCTAGCGCATCCACCAGAATCGACTTGCCCGCGCCCGTCTCGCCAGTCAGCAAGTTCAACCCTGGGCCAAACACGGCAATCGCGTGATCGATCACAGCGTAGTTTTCAGCGCGCAGTTCAACGAGCATTTTCGCGAACTCCTCGGAACTGATTCAATTACCAGAGACAATCCTAGACGAGTGCTGCGCCTGGGACCATCCGAGCGCAGCATAGCATGAACGGCGCATCCGCAACGCTTCCCATCCCTCGGCGATGTCTCTCCCTGCACCACGTCGATTACTTGGAGGGCACCAATCCGTCTGATACCGTGAATATTGAGGTGAATGCCGATTCTTACCGCTGCTTTCTGCTTCATAGTCCAGGCTGACGCCACACCCGTCGATTCCGGCGCTTCGATGCCCCAGGGGTCAAGTGCGCTCTTCGACCTGCTCCATAACATCGGCCTCCCGGCCATGGCCGTGCTGGTGCTGCTGGCAATCGCCAGCCTCTACTCCTGGACAATTATCCTGAGCAAGATATTCGCGTTTCGCAGGGCCACTGCGCATAGCCGCCAATTCGTTCGCGGCTTTCGCAAAGCCACACGCCTGCAAGAGATCTCCGAGTTGTCCGCCGAGTGCAAATCCAGCCCGCTGGCGCAGGTCTTCGAGGATGTGTATGAAACCTACAAGCGGCAGACCGGCGGCTCTGGCCCGCCTCGCAACCTCATCCCTCTGGAGCGCTCGGCGCAAACCGCGGCCAGCGAAGCCGTCACCACTCTTGAACGCCGCATGACCTGGCTGGCCACCATCTCCTCCACCACCGTCTACGTTGGTCTTTTCGGCACGGTTGTCGGCATCATCGACGCCTTCCACGGCCTGGGTACTGCCGGGGCCGCAACACTGCGAGCCGTCGCCCCCGGCATCTCAGAGGCGCTGATCACCACCGCCGCCGGCTTGTTTGTCGCCATTCCCGCGCTCATCGCCTACAACCAGTTCACCGCGCGCATCCAGATTTTTGCCGCCCGCACCGACGACTTTTGCCGCGAGCTGATGAACTCAATGGAAGAGATTCCTGTCCGCGCGCCAGCCCCGGCGCCGCGCGCCATCAGCCCAGAACCACCAACGGAGGTGGACCGTGGCCTTTACAAGTAGCACCGGCCGCACTCAATCCTCGCTGGCCGAGATCAACGTCACGCCGCTGGTCGACGTGGTGCTGGTGCTGCTGATTATCTTCATGATCACCGCGCCTGTCCTGCAATCCGGCATCGACGTCTCCGTGCCCAAGACCCGCACCGTCAAGGAGATCACCGAGCAGCGCCTTGTGCTCACCATCGACCGCAGCCAGCAGATCTTTCTTGGCGATCGGCCCGTCAACATCCACGAGCTGGCGCAGAAACTCCACGCCGCGGGCGTCGACCCGGCGCATCAGGTCATCTATCTTCGCGCCGATGAGCAGGTTCCATTTGGCGCATTCGCCAGCGTCATGGACGCAGTGAAGCAGGCTGGGATCACCAACATCTCCATCGTCACGCAGCCGCTGGAAGCCAAGGCCTCCGCGCCGAGCGGGAACTAGAGCCTATGGTCAGCCTGGTGCAGCATAGCGAGCGATTCGAGCGGGACATAACGCCGGACCGCATCGCCGCGCCGGCCGCTGGTTCCGTGCTGCTCCACGCTGCCCTCTTCGGCGGGCTCATGCTCTATGGCGTTCTCAGCGGCTTCTTCCATCACCATCTTTGGGGCAGCCCCGGCCCCGGCGGCGCAATTCAGGTCAGCCTGGTCTCCAATGCCCTGCCCCTGCCTTCCGACCAGCCTCGGAATGAGAATGTGCTGTCCACTGAAACCCCCAGCCAGGCTCCCGCCCCACCCACCCCCAAAGCCACGCAGGCTGAGGATGAAACGGCAATTCCCCTCTCCGGTAAGCAGGAAAAGCTCAAGCAGGAGACGGAGCGCAAAACCCAGCAGCACCAGCCCCCACCCAAGCAGGACAACCGCGCCCAGTATGGTGAGCAGGCTGGATCATTCATGCCGCGTGCGACAATGTCCCAGCCCGGCTCAGTCAGTACTCCTGTCAGCGTGGCCAATGGCGACTTTGGCTCCCGGTTCCCCTGGTACGTGGATGGCATCAAACTCAAGGTCAGCCAAAACTGGATTCGCGGCCAGGTTGACCCTCACACGCCCAAGGGAGCTGACGTGCAAATTTACTTCAAGGTCAATCGTCAGGGCGTCCCGTCCGGCTTCAAAGTGAACACAGCCAGCAACAGCCCCACACTGGACCGATCATGCCTTTTGGCCACCGAGCGCGTCGATACTTTCGGGGATCTCCCCAGGGATTCCAATGACCAGTGGCTCGACGTAACCTATGATTGTACGTATTGAGTCCTGGCGCATAAGGCAAAGCGATTGACGATTTCCTTAGTAGCAGTTCCAACTCTAAGTAGTTTGGAAAATATGCAAAGGAGAGCAGCATGAGATGCTTTAGTTTAGTGACTAAAACACGCATTCGTAAAGTGATATTACTATGTACCGTGATGCTCGGCATCGCAATGTCATTAATTGCGTCAGGAGAAGAACGCAATAAGACCATACTTGTTGAATCAAGCTCCCAGAATGGTAAAACTGTTCTGATTGAAGCTAGACTTGGTGGTCAGCAAATTGAATTGTCATGTTTATCGTCAGAACATGGTTGCAAGAAGCTAGAGAGTGGTAAGTATCTAGCCGCTCCAGCAACTTCAAATGAAAGTGTGTATCAGGATTGCAGGAATTTTATACTTTATCAAATCGCAAATAACGGCGGGAAAGGTGCTCGAATAGCTGCGTACTGTCTGCTTACCGGCACGGGTTTACTATGAAGAAAGGCGCGCCGTTCCAACTCTGCATCTGGAAGGACCGATCAAACGCATGAAGACTCCCCCCGTTCTCTTTCCCTTCTTTGCATTGTTCCTCATCTGTCTCGCCGTCACACCATTGCACGCCCAGGACTGGGTCCACACCGGCACCAACCTCGGCAATGACCGTATTCGCATCGCCGCTGCCGACTTCAAGCCATTGAGCGCCGATCCCCAGACCCCGGCCCTGAAGGCTACCTTTGACGCCACGCTCTACAACGACCTGGCCAATGCCGGCATCTTCGACATCGTTTCAAAAAGCCTCGCTCCGCAGGCCACGCCCGGCGCGCCCCAGGAGATCAATCTTGCGCAGTGGTCCGCAGCCCCGGCCAACGCAGCCATGGTGGCGTTCGGGTCGCTCTCCGCGGGCAAAGGCCGCCTCTCCGTCAACTGCTGGCTCTTCGACACCCGCAACGCCACCAGCCCCCAGGTTCTTGGCAAGCAATACAACGAAGCAGCCAGCGAAGATTCAGCGCGCACCATCGCTCATCGCTTCGCCGACGAAATCATCCTGCGCCTGGGCGGCGGCATCAACGGCATCGCGGAAACCAAAATCTACTTCGTCAGCTCCCGCACCGGATCCAAAGAGATCTGGGCCATGGACTACGACGGCCAAAACCAGCATCAGATCAGCCACCTGGGAACCGTCTCCCTCTCGCCCCGCATCTCCCCTGACAACTCTCGACTCGCCTTTGCGTCTCTGGGCAGCGAGGGATGGTCGATCCGTATGTTCTCTCTGGACCTCGATCGCCTCGTCGCCTTCCCGGCAGGCACGGCAGGCGGCAGCAATCAATCCCCTGCATGGTCCGCTGACGGCGCCAAAATTGCATTCTCCTCCTCGCGCACCGGCGATCCGGAGATTTGGGTAGCCGACGCTGGCGGCGGAAACCTGCGACGCATTACCAACTTCCGCGGTCCGGACGTCTCGCCGACATGGAACCCAAAGACCAATGCGCAGTTGGCATGGGTCAGTGGCCGCACCGGCCTGCCGCAGATTTATACCATGGATCAGGACGGCTCGAACATCCAGCGGCTGACGGACGGCGGCTATGCCGTCTCGCCTTCCTGGTCGCCCAATGGCCAGTTGCTGGCCTTCAGTTGGAATCGCAAATACGGCCCCGGCGATCCCGGCGGTGTAGACATCCATGTGATTGACATCGCCAGCAAAAACTACCTCCAGCTCACCCACGAATCAGGCAGCAACGACTTCCCCAGCTGGGCTCCCGATGGCCGGCACATCGTCTTCGAACGCACCATTGGCGGCCACTCCCAGATTTGGTCCATGCTGGCCGACGGCACTGAGCAGCATCAGCTTACGCAGACTGGCAACAACTTCATGCCCAACTGGAGCTGGAAATGAGCCTCGCCTCTGCGGGATGCTGCGCAATGTCCCATGTGGCACACAGCTCCCCGATTTTCTCGACTATCATATTCACGTTGACCAAATCCTCTTCTGGTTTCTTTGGGGAGGCGGCTTATGACCTCGCGCTGGCGTCATCGCTCAGCATGCATCGCTCGGAAAATGATCTGGGATTTTTGGAAGGAGTACTGAATTGAATCGACGGTCTCGCATATTGGTACCAGTTGTCCTGCTAGTCGCCTTGGTCGCTGTCGCAGGTTGCAAGAAGAGCGCCGCGCCTCCTTCATCTGCTGAAACGGCTCCGTCCACTGGGCCTTTGGTCACGCCACTGGCGACCCTGACTGCCACACCCGCAGTTGTCTCGGCCGGGGACCAGGTCCAACTCTCGTGGCGCACCTCGGATGCCACCAGCGTCTCCATCGATGGCATCGGCGACCTGCCTACCTCAGGCATCAAAACCGTGACCCCAACCGAGTCAACGAGCTATCACCTCGTAGCCCGCGGTCCGGGCGGCTCTGCTGACGCCACGGCTCGGGTTACCGTCAACGGTTCGCCGGTCGTCACCGTGCCAGTCACCACCGTGAGCAGCGCGGATGAATTCAAGGCCAGCATTCAGGACGCCTTCTTCGATTACGACACCTACGATATCCGTAGTGACGCTCAGGACGTGCTTTCGCGCGACGCCTCATGGTTGGCCGCTCATCCGAATATCAGCATCGTCATCGGCGGCTACTGCGACGAGCGCGGTTCCAACGAATACAACCTCGCGCTCGGCCAGAACCGCGCCGATGCCGCAAAGAATGCTCTGATCAGCGCCGGCGTGGCTGCAACTCGCATCCGCGTCATCAGCTACGGCAAAGAGAAACCCTTCTGCGAAGAGTCCACGGAAGAGTGCTGGCAACAGAACCGCCGCGCCGGATTCACCTTGGAACGCTAACGTTTCCAGCGCATACGGAATTCCAATCAAGTGTGTGCCCCAGGTCTCGATTTCGAGACCTGGGATACTGTATCTCCCTTGCAAGCCAAATTGACACACTGCAATCTGTTTCGTTCCTTGGACTTCAACCCCCAATCTCTGTTCACTGAACCCTGTTCAACATTGGTGAGAAAATGCCAAATACCATCAGACTTCGCAATCGTATCGCCGCCGCTGTAGCCCTTGTCCTCTTTCTCGTAGCAGTGCCCGCGCCCGCGCACGCTGCCTCGAAAGAGATCATCGAGCTGCAAACCCAGGTGCAGCAATTGCTGGACATGATGCAGCGCCTCCAGTCCACGCTGGATACGCGCCTAGGCATTGTGCAGCACCTTGCCGAGCAGACCGCCGACGACGCCAACCGTGTGACAGTCACCGTGAATGCCCTTCAGCAGAAGATCAATGCGCAGAACGAAGCGGGCAACGGCAAGCTGGACACCGTCTCCGGCCAGGTGCAGTCGCTCAACGACTCGGTTGACGAGTTGAAGTCCCGCATTGCGAGACTCGATAAATCGGTCCAGGATTTGCAGACTCAGTTGCAGAATGTCCAGAGTCCTGCCGCCAGCGCACCCGCAGCCTCGAACGCCGGCGTCGCCCCTCCCACGCAGACCGCGCCCGGCACGCAGCCTGACGTTTCTGCCCCAGTAGCCCCAGCGGCAGCGGTCAATACGGCGCCCCCGCTTCAGGAGACGTTCCAGGCCGGTCTGCGCGACTATAACTCCGCCCGCTACGATGTCGCCGCCAGTGAATTTCAGGATGTCGTCCACTCCTATCCGCTCGACGATCTGACCGGGCAGGCCCAGTTTTACCTCGGCGAAATCGCCTATCGCCAATTGAAATTCACTGAAGCGGTCAGGGATTTCAACGCCGTGCTCGAAGGCTTTCCTGGCAGCCCCAAAGCCGCCGCTGCGCAACTGCGCAAGGGCATGGCGCTCTTGCAAATGAAGGACAAGCGAGACGCGGGCATTCACGAGCTGCGCCTGCTTATCCAGCGCCATCCGCAAACGCCTGAAGCCGCCCAGGCACGCACCAAGCTCAATGCCCTCGGCGTAAAGATCACCCCTACTCCTGCCCCGGCGCACTGAGATACTACGGACAGATAAACGCTCTTTCCCCGGAGGTTCCTGTCATGCCGACACTTTGCTCAAACTGCGGTGGAAAAGGGATGGTCCGCCCGCAGCCGAATCCATGCTCCTAATGTGATGGCCGCGGCTACACAGAAACGATCGTGGAATGGGGCGCTGAGCAGCTCGCAACCAGCAGCAAGAACGGTCGAAGTGTACGGCCTGCAACGGAACAGGAAAGATCACCGTGGATCTCGTCCCCTGCGATTGGTGCGACCGCACCGGGCAGGTGAAAGTTGCGGCTGTTCCGGTGCGCTGCCCGCGATGCTCGGGCGTCGGCGTTGTCCCAGGGCCTGAAAAATATCCCAGCGGCCTCTCCAAGAGCCAGATCGTATGTCCAGTCTGCAACGGCGAAAAGACGGTTCTCCAGAATCAATACGTCCCCGACCGGAGTTAGGCGTCAAAGACAGCAAAGCCCCGCGATCAACGGGGCCTTTGCTTTCACTTCTTTACTCTTTCTCTCGTTACTGCAAGCTGGCCATCAACCCGTCCAGCGCGGACTTCGGCGGCCGCGTCAGCGATTCCGGCAGTTGCCCCAGAGGCTCATCCACCACATTCAGTTGGTCGATGAACGTGGGCTTCGCCGTGTCGATGTAGAACACCCCGGTCAGGATTTCGTCTTTCTCCTGCGCCTCCATCAGCGTACGCACCGCGTTCGCCTTGTTGGTGGGGTCGTAGTCCTCCAGCAGCTTGCGCAGCCGCAGGTTCGAGCCGTCGTGCATCTCCACCTCGTAGACCTCGCCCGACCCGTAATCCACTTCGATTTCGTCGAAGCTGGCCACGAAATCCACCTCGTTGATCGGCTCGTCGTTATCCTGCATGAATTTGTAGCTCTTCGTCGATCCCTCGTGGTCGTTGAAGGTCACGCAGGGGCTGATCACGTCCAGCATCACCGTCCCTTTGTGCGAGATGGCCGCCTTCAGCATGGAGAGCAATTGCTTCTTGTCGCCGGAGAAGGACCGGCCCACAAACGTTGCTCCCAGCTGAATCGCCAGAGCGCAGGTGTCGATGCCCGGCAGATCGTTCACCACGCCGGTCTTCAGCTTCGAGCCCAGGTCCGCCGTCGCTGAAAACTGCCCTTTGGTCAACCCGTAAACGCCGTTGTCCTCAATGATATAGATCATGGGCAGATTGCGCCGCATCATGTGGACAAACTGCCCCATCCCGATCGAAGCTGTATCTCCATCGCCAGAGACGCCCAGGGTGGTCATGGTGTGGTTGGCCAGGATAGCCCCGGTAGAAACCGACGGCATGCGCCCATGCACGCTGTTGAAGGCGTGGGCGCGGCTCATGAAGTAAGCAGGGCTCTTGGACGAGCAGCCGATGCCGCTCATCTTCATTACCCGCTCCGGCTCCACGCCCATCTCGTACATCGCCTGGATAATCCGCTCGGAGATGGCGTTGTGGCCGCAGCCGGCGCAAAGGGTACTCTTGCCGCCCCGGTACTCAAGAATCGGAAGGCCGATGTGATTCACTTTGGGAGTAACTGTTGCGGTTGCCATTTAGAGGCCCTCCTTGGTCGCAAACTCTTCGGTAACGGTGCGAGCATCCAGCGGCAATCCATTAAAGTGCAGAATGCTGCGCAGCTTCATAGCCTGCTCGCCAGGTAGATCCAGCTTCAGCAAGCTTGCCAACTGCGCGTCTCGATCCTGTTCCACCACATAAACCCGCTCGTGCGAGGCCACAAAGTCGTGAATCTCGTGCGCAAACGGATAGGCCCGGATGCGCATGTAGTCCACCTTTTGGCCGTATTCCTTGTCGAGCTGGTCGAGACTTTCCCGCAGAGCAAAATCCGTGGTGCCGTAAGCCAGAAAGCCAATCTTCGAGGTTCCGTCCTTCACCGCCACCGGCGCGGGAACCAGCTTGCGCGCATTCTCAAACTTGCGCGACAGCCGATCCATCAGCTTTACATACTCTTCGGGCTTTTCGGTATATCCCGACGTATCGTCGTGTCCCGTGCCGCGCGTGAAATAACCGGCCTTGGGATGCCGCGTTCCCGGCAACGTGCGCCATCCGATCGCATCCCCGTCCACGTCGCGATAGCGGGCAAATCCGCCCAGCCGTTCCAGATCGTCAGCGTTGAGCACCTTGCCGCGGTCAAGCGGCGCCTTGGGATACTCGAACGCCTCCGACATCCAGTTGTTCATGCCCAGATCGAGATCCGTCAGCACAAACACCGGCGTCTGCACGCGCTCGGCCAGGTCGAAGGCCGCAAGCGCAAGCTCAAAGCACTCCTTCACATTGCCCGGCAACAGCACTATGTGCTTGGTGTCGCCGTGCGAAAGAAACGCCGTCGACAGCAGATCGGCCTGCGAGGTCCGCGTCGGCATGCCTGTCGAAGGCCCGGAACGCTGCACATCGAAGATCACGCCTGGAATCTCGGCAAAGTAGCCCAATCCGGCAAACTCCGCCATCAGGGAGATGCCCGGCCCTGAGGTCGCGGTCATGGACCGCGCTCCGGCCCAGCCTGCGCCCAGCACCATGCCGATAGCCGCCAACTCGTCCTCGGCCTGCACCACGGCAAAGGTTGCCTTGCCCTCCGGCGTCACGCGAAACTTCTTCAGCAGATCGGTAGTTGCCTCCACCACAGACGTCGAAGGCGTAATCGGATACCAGGCCACCACCGTAACGCCAGCAAACACCGCACCCATCCCGCAGGCCGCGTTGCCGTCGATGATGATCTTGCCCTTCGTTTGATCCATCCGCTCGATGAAGTACAAATCCTGCTTGGTCAGCTTCTCGGCCGCGTAGTCGTACCCGGCCTTCACCGCGCCAAAGTTCAGCTCGAAGACCTTCGCCTTCTTGGCAAACTGCTTCCGCAGCCCGTTCTCCACCACGCTGAGGTCGATCTTCAGCAGTTGAGCCACGGCGCCCACGTAAACCATGTTCCTCACCAGCTTGCGCAGCTTGGCTTCCGGGCAGATCGCCGCGGTAATCGCATCGAACGGCACCGGGTAAAAGGTCACATCGTCGCGATATTGCTTGAGGTTGAGTTTCTCCTCGTAAATCGCCACGCCCCCCGTCGGCAAATCCAGAACGTCCTGACGCGCTGTATCGGCATTCAGGGCCACCAGAACCTCGGCGCCGCGTGTGCGGGCCACGTAGCCATCTTTGCTGGCGCGGATTGTGTACCAGGTAGGAAGTCCGGCGATGTTCGACGGGAACAGGTTCTTTCCGCTCACCGGAACACCCATACCGAAGATGCTCTTCAGCAGAACGCTATTGGCGGATTGCGAGCCGGACCCGTTCACCGTTGCTACGTTGATGCTGAAATTGTTGACCACCCGTTCACCCACGTTCATTGCGCCCTCTAACTGACTGAGGGCAAGGTCGCTTGTCGCCATCTGGCGGGTTCCCCTTCCAGTTGATTCCGAAAAGATCTCATTCCACTGTTCTATCGAGAATGACCCAATCTTTCCTTCCCGTATGTGATTATAGTCACTTTAAAAGTGCATCGTCCCAAAACTGAGCTATAGTATTACCCCTTTGGTTCCACTCAGCTTAATCCGTTTGTGCCATTGCGTGCATGAACTTAAACCACCACCTAACAGGCTGCTGGAATGGGAGTTTCCTTTCTTCTTAGACTGCATTGTTTTGCGCATTTGCACGCCACGTATAGCGCAAGTCATTGTTTTTAATGCACATGATGACGGTCTTGGGATTGCTCAACAACCAAGTGGAACAAACAGATGCTTCAACCCGGTTCTGTGTCACTGTCGCTGTCACGTCACTGTTGGGTGTCGAACTTCCCCACACTTACATAGACTCCCCGACCCCAGGAACCGTCTGACGATAGCGGGCTTGACGCAACTGTATCTACGCGGAGAAATGAGAAAAAATGCAGAAATCGATGTGCTTAATTGCCTTGGCATTAGGGGCAATCTCCACACCTGCTGTTTTACGGGCCAGCGACATTACATACACAGTCGATGAAACGGTCGGCGCTGGCAACGTTACCGGCTCCATCATTACCGACGGCACCATCGGCGTTCTCGGCACCGGCAACATTGTCGATTGGAATCTCACGGTCAATGACGGCACCAACCCAACGTTTGAGCTTTTAGGGCCAGACAGCGGCAGCAACTCCCAAGATCTGGCAGCGGGGTCAGATGTATCCGCAAATGCTACGCAACTCCTCTTCAATTTCAACGTTTCCGACGGCAGCATATTATTGTTCGAGAATGCTACGATCGGCGATGCCGGACCCTTTGTCTGCTGGTCTATTAGCAGTTGCGGGGTCCCTGCTGGCGTAAACCTTGCCGCACAAGACGATGAGCCCGACGTTGTCACCTCGCCGCTATCTGGCACTGTGGTAATTGCCGAAGCCATCGCAACCCCCGAACCCAGCAGCCTGCTTCTGCTCGGAACCGGCTTGGCAGGTCTGGCCGGCGCCATGCGTAGAAAGCTCGCGCAAATGGCTTAGACCTCAGCAAGATCACTTCCAGGCAAATCATCTACAAAGAGGTCTCGACAGTTAAATCGGTCGAGGCCTCTTTTATGCTTGAGGATTGGATTGCAGCGCCGGACACCGGAGGCATTAGCACAGACTGCCAGTCCAGACAGCAATCTTTTTCCCAAAGGATTGCATCATTTTGCACATCTCCAGAAGATAAGTCATGCATATCATTGCATTTAATAACAATAAGTATGGCCCCTCAAATGCATCAGATGCGACAGCCCGGCGTTTTATGCCGAGTTGTTTTTGTACTTCGATGTTGTCACAAATTTGGAGTGTCTGCCTCAAGCAAGCGTGCGTCCGACTAGACGCATCATTTCGATTGCGGTTTCCCGCAGTCAACGAAGATTGCCAACATATTTTGTGGAGGGAATGTGAGAACTTTTCTGTAGACCAGCCTCGCCTTGCTGTTGATGTCTGCCCCCTTGGCGTTTGCCAGCTCGGTAGAAGTCGGCAGCCCGGACAGCTCCAACTGCTATCCGTTCATGTGCAACGACTCCGGATCGAGTTCCGGTGTGTCCATCGACTACCAGGAGGCCTACAACTCCAGCGCCTTCCCAGGCGCCATGACCATCTCGGGGATCTCGTACTCGTATTTTCCGGGAGTCGGCACCTCGACCATCCTGGGCGGCTCATACTCCTTTTACTGGGGCTACTCGACCGACGGATTGGCCCTGAGTTCTACCCTGGCCGACAACTACACCTCTGAGAGCTTGATCGGCACTTGGGCCATTCCCACAGGCGGGGAGAACTTCGGTTCCACCCTCAGCTTCGCCGGATTTACCCCGTTCACCTACGACCCCACGCTCGGCGACCTCCTGCTGGAAATCGTAGTGACCAATCAGGACAACGTCCCCAACTTCTCCGGCAATGGCTACAACGTGGCTGATTACACTGGGACCGATGTCACCCGCGCCTACAGTGGGGCAGACGGGGCGAACCCAGGCGGAGTTGTGGGTGCCCTGGATACGACCTTCACTGCAACCCCCGAACCCAGCAGCTTGCTTCTTCTCGGAACCGGTTTGGTTGGTTTGGCTGGCGCCGTGCGCAGAAAGTTCGCGCGTTAAGCCCTGGCAAGTGCGTCTCCAACCGAAATACACCTCAAGGAGCTTTGACAGTTGACTCTGTCAAGGCTCCTTTTTGAGTTGATGGTTGAATAGTGAATCCAGCACTGACATATCGTCTTGTACGCGGCTATCTCTGGCAGAGAATCATGGCCCACTGGCGTACCGAGTCCGGGCTGAGCGCCACGCCGCCGGCCTTGCTGGCGGCCAGCTGCACAGCCAGGTTGCCGATCGTCGAGCTTTCCGTCTCGCCGATTTCGACGGCCAGACCGGTGCGTTGCGCCGTCAACTCGGTGAGCAACTTGTTGCGGCTGGCGCCTCCCAGGATGTGAATTCGCTCCATCTTGCGGCCCAGCATCTTCCCTAGGTCTCCCAGAGCCGAGCCGTAACGGGCAGCAAGGCTCTCAAAGATAACCCGCGCAAAGACCGGCTCGTTGCCGGCAACGTCGGGAATTGTGGCCCAGCGACGGCGCCACAGCTGATGGTTGATGCGCTCTGGCATCTCGGAATCGAGCAGCAGAGGCTCGGCGTCGACGTTGATGACGCCGGGAAAGCTGGAACTGGCGGCCAGCTTGATCAGCTCTTCAATCTCCCAGGGACGGCCCTCGCTGGCCCAGGCATCCATGCATTGCTTCAGCAGCCACATGCCGTTGACCAGTGTGTGGAAACAGTGGTCTCCGGTGGCCGCGCCCAGATTGGTGTAACGTGCATCGAATGCTGCATCTGTGGTGACAGGCGCCGTGGTGAGCGTGCCCACAAGCGACCAGGTTCCAGAGCAGATGTAGGCAGTGGAACCGAGACTGGTGGGAATCCCGGCGATGGCGGAGGCGGTATCGTGGCAGGCGGGTGCGATGAGCTGGGTTTCGCGGTAGGCGTCCAGGGCGGCCAGAGGTCCCCGCACCGGGCCAAGCATGGTGCCGGCGGGCACAATGGGTGGTGCGGCGTCCAAAGGAATATCGAGCAAGCGGAAGAGATCCCGATCCCAGTCGCCGGTCTTGAGATCGACGAGACCGGTATGGCTGACGTTGGTATATTCGGCTACGCGGCGACCGCCTAGCCAGTGGAGAATATACTCGGGAAGCATAACCCAGGGTGCCTGGGGAGCAATATGGTCTTTGGGGTCGGCCAGTAGTTGATAAACGGTGTTGATGCGGTGGGGAAGTACGCCGGTGCGCTCAAAGATACTGCGGGGCGAGAGTATCGCGTCCGCGGCGTCTTTGGCGGGGATTGTGCGCTCGTCGCGGTAACAGAAAGGCTCGCCCAAGGCCTTCCCGTCTGGGGCAAGCCGGACATAGTCCACGGACCAGCCGTCGACGGCAATGGAAGCGATGCCTTCTGGCGACCGATCCGCAGCCTTGCGAAGACCTTCGTCGAGCCCGGCAAGAATTGCATCGAGGGGCCAGTGGAGCGACAGGCCGCGACGGACAGGGCCGTTGGGAATACGATGGACGACCTCGATCTCTGGCCTTCCATCTTTCCAGCGAAGCAGGGAGACACGGCAGCTTTCGGCGCCTAAGTCGATGGCAATTCGTGCAGGTTCTTGCATGGATGGAGCCTTATCTCCGCTTGGATTCAACGCAAAAAAGCCTCAGACAGACCGCCATCGACCGGAATCAGATGGCCTGTGGTGCAGCGCGCGCGCGGGCTCGCCAGAAACAGAATCGCCTCTGCGCAGTCGTTTGGATCGATGGGCTGGCCAGTCAGCGTCCGCTGGGCATAAAAGCCTGCCAGCAGATTGCGCAGTTCATCGTCTGAGAGAGAGTCTTCAAAAAGAATATCGTACTTGGCAAGCGATGCGCGGACGCGGTCGCCGGGAAACATGGTCGAACCCTTGACGACCGTGGCGGGGCTGATGCCGTTGACGCGAACGCGGGGCGCAAGTCCAACGGCGAGTTCGCGCACGAGGTGCGAGAGTGCGGCCTTGCTGACGTCATAAGCCTCACTGCCGCGCTTGGGAACAACCGCATTGGCCGAACTGGTGAGAACGATGGAAGCGTCGAGACCTTGCTCGGCGAAGAGCTTGGCGGCTTCGTCGGCCAGCAGATAGTTGGCGGTGACGTTGACCTCGAGCGTCGTAGCCCACAGGGCATCGGGAATCACATCCTCAGCAGAGGACGGGAACAGCGCCGCTGTGTTGATGAGAATATCGATGCCGCCAAAAGCCGCGACGGTAGCCTTGAGTGCGCCTACAATGGCCTCGCGGCTGCAAATATCGATTGCTGCGCTGGCGGTGAACTCCCGCGAGGTAACCGATTGCAACTCAGCGGCTACCTTTGCAGCAGCAGCCTGGTCGCGATCGGCCACCACAACGTGGGCCCCGCGCGCAGCAGCCAGCAGGGCGGCCTCGCGGCCAATTCCGCTGCCGCCGCCCACAACCAGAGCGATGCGCCGGCTGAGTTCTTTTTCCGGCGGTTGGCGGCGGATCTTGGCTTCTTCCATCGCCCAATACTCGATGCGAAAGGCTTCGATGGCAGGCAGAGCCACGTAGTTGCTGAAGACCTTGAAGCTCTCCGGCGCAATTCCCTCTCCGCATTGCGGCAGCGTGCCGGTTACTTCGCCTTCTGCCAGCAACGTAGCGCCTTCCATCACGTGAATGGCGTTGGTATAAAACTCACCGGTGATGCGCGCCTCGGTCTTGCTCTTGCCAAAGCTGAACATGCCGAGACCGGAAATCAACACAATCGTCGGGCTGGCGTCGCGCAGAGCGGGCGAATCGGGCGTTGCAAAGGAGTGGTAGTAGTCGCGGTACTGCTGGCGGTATTCGTCGAGAGATGCATCGATCTGCTGTTTCAGCGCTGCCAGGCCGGCTGCCGGGTCGGCTTGCGGCGTCCACGGAACAAAAAGTGGGCGGATCTTGGTCCGGATAAAGTGGTCGGGACAGCTTGTACCCAGGAAAGCAAGGTCTTTCGCGTGGACGGAGTTGACGAACTGAAGCACGTCCGCCGCGTCGGTAAAACTGGCGATCCAGAGCTTTTGGGCGCTGACGCGTCCGCGCAGATACGGCGCAATCTGGACGGCAAGTGCCTTCCGATCCGCGCACGAGACGACGGCTTCGCCGCCGAAGCGGGTTTCGCCTTTCTCGATTCCGTGGCGGGCGATAAACTGGCCGATCTGGTCAATGACCGTGAGCGTGTTCAGGTAACACTCACGCTGGGTCTGGCCCCACGTAAACAGTCCATGGCCGCCGAGAACGATGCCATCGCAACCGGGATTGGCAGCCACAGCCTTGCGCATCGCCAGGCCCAGCTCAAAGCCGGGGCGCAGCCAGGGCATCCAAACCAGGGAGTGATTGAATTCGCGGTTGAATTCCTCCATCTTGGCCTTGCCATTGGCGGAAGCAGCCAATGCGATGCCCCAGTCGGGATGGAGATGATCGACGTGGGGAAAAGGAAGAAACCCATGCAGCGGGGTATCGATCGACGCCGCCACAGGATTGCCACGGAAGGCACAGAGGGGATACAGGGCGACCATGTCGTCCTCGGTGTCAACTCCCCTGTAGCTGCGTTCCAGCGCCAGTAGCTTCTCCTGGTAGAGGGTGGCGAAGCCGGTTCGCTTGATGCTGCCCAGATCGCCTCCCGAGCCTTTTACCCACAGAATCTCTGCGGTCTCGCCCGTCAGCGGGTCGATTTCAGCAATCTTCGAGCTGGTGTTGCCGCCGGCAAAGTTTGTGATGCGCAGGTCGGAGCCGAGCAGGTTTGAGCGATAGCGCAGCAGATCTGGCTCGTCCAGAGCTGCGGCAACGGTGGGATCCCAGCGGTCTTCAAGGAGTTTGAGCTTTGGGGAAGCGGGAGTTGCTTGGGTCATATATACCACTGTACGAGGATTTGTAGAAGCCTAGTCAAGATAGCATACAAAATAGCAATAGGAAATCTATTTCGGATAAGAACATTTGCCCTCCTTGAAGGGTCCCTCTTCGCCAATTTGAGGATTTCACAGCTTCAAGGCTCGAAATGTCATTGCATTAACACCGCAGCGCCGATCATGTGTCATCCGTGCTAATATCGCCTTCATTCCGTGGTGACGCGGCATGACGATGCTACCACTCCTTCAGTTTGTTCCCTACCGGGGCAAAATCCCGCTGCTGTTCCGCGGGTTGGGGATTTGTGGCTTGATGGCGGCTTTTTGCCTTGCCCGTTCCCAGGCCCAGGATGACCAGCTCGACAAGGTGCATGTTACCGAACCCTCGGCAACCGCGCCGGCCACAGAAGCGCCCAAGGGTGCTGAAGCTCCAGCCGTTTCGGGACCCGATGCGCTGAAGATCCACCCCGGCGCACGTATCCGGATCAACGCGGATCTGGTGCTGATTCCCGTCACGATCACCGATCCCATGAATCGCTTGGTGACAGGTCTCGAGAAGGAAGACTTCCAGATCTTCGAGAATAATGGCAAACAAAAAATCACCTCCTTCGCCAGTGAGGACGCGCCTGTCTCGATCGGCATCATCTTCGACCTCTCCGGCTCCATGACTTCAAAGCTCATTCGCGCCCGCGAGTCGATCCTCCAATTCATAAAGACCGCCAATCCGCAGGACGAGTTTTTCGTCATTGGCTTCAACGACCGGCCCGAGTTGATCGAGGATTTCACCAATTCGGTCGAGGACATTCAAGCCCGGCTGGCTACCGTACGCAGCGGCCATCGCACCGCTCTTCTCGACGCCATCTACTTTGGCCTGACCAAGATGAAGGACGCGCGCCATGAGCGCAAGGCGCTGCTGGTGGTCTCAGACGGGGGGGATAACCGCTCCCGCTACACCGAGGGTGAATTGCGCGCCCAGGTGCGCGAGGCCGATGTCGAGATCTACTCGATCGGCGTCTTCGACCCCTATGCGGACACCCCGGAGGAACGCACCGGGCCCCAGTTGCTCAGCGATTTAAGCGAAGAAACCGGCGGCCGCCTCTTCCGCGTCGACGACATCGCCGAAATGAGCGACATTGCCGAGAAGATCTCTTCCGAGCTGCGTAACCAATATGTAATCGGCTTCAAGCCCCAAAACCTCACCCGCGACGGCAAGTGGCGTAAAGTGAAGGTAAAGGTCACCCCTCCTGAAGGGTTGCCCCCACTCACTGTCCATGCTCGCACCGGTTACTATGCGCCTTTGCAATAACGCGATTCTCGCGCTTCTTCTTGCCGGAGCGGCTCTCTCGCTTTCTGCGCAACAAACACCATCCTCCCCTGCCCCCTCTCAGGCTGCGCCGGTCCAGGGGCCATCCCTCACGGTAGACCGCGATCCCGTCCGTTCTCCGGATGCCGAGCCGCCCGCCTCCGCCCCAGGCCCCCTGCGCAAACAGGGCGAGGGTTACGTCCTGCATACCGATGTGGAAGAAGTGGTGCTCAATTGCACGGTGCTGGAGGGCAACCGCCTGGTTCCAGACCTGAAAAAAGAAAATTTCGACATCCTTGAGGACGGTGTTAAGCAGACCCTCATCAGCTTCCAGCACACTGACCTGCCCGTCTCCATCGCCATCGTGGTCGATAATTCCGGGTCCATGTCCCGCAAGCGCCCGGCGGTCAACAAGAGCGCCCTCGATCTGATCCTGGCCTCGAATCCCAAGGACGAAGCCTTCGTCGTCAACTTTTCAGACGAGGCCTTCATCGACCAGGAGTTCACCTCAGACGTGAACAAGCTGCGTGACGGCCTCGGTCATATTGAATCCCGCGGCGGCACCGCGCTCTACGATGCCGTAGTGGCCTCGGCGGACAAGCTGGCGGCCGACGCCAAGCGCCCCAAGCAAGTTCTCATCCTCATTACCGACGGTGAAGACAATGCCTCGACCCTCGACCTCGAGCAGACCATCAGGCGCGTCCAGCAACTCTCCGGCCCGGTCATCTACTCCATCGGCCTCTTGTTTGGCGACGAGATGACCCGCGCCGAGGTGCGCCACGCACACCGCGCTCTTGAAATGCTCTCCACAGAAACCGGCGGCATGGCCTTCTTTCCCAAATCCATCGAACAGATCGACCAGATCGCCGCCGAGGTCGCCCGCGATATTCGCAACCAGTACACGCTGGGCTACCACTCCACCAAGCCGACCACAGAGCCGGGTTTCCGCCGCGTGCAAGTGACCGCCGAAGCCAAGGGCATGGGTAAGCTCAACGTCCGCACCCGCACCGGCTACTTCCCTGTCGTGCGGGTACCGAAGCAGCCGGTCGTTGAGAAGAGGTAGCGGCAAAGCTAGAGTCGATGGTCTCCCAAGGTTCGGTTTCCCTCCCTCAGCCCATTCAACTACGGGGCTGCTGACTTTTGCTCTGATGGGTTGCACCCTCCCGCTGAATACTCCTGCCCTTCTCTGGACACACGAACACCCGCCCGAGGCACTGGCCCCTGGACCACGATGAGATCAGCCGCTACTTTCCAGCCGCAGGGAGCGCGCTGAGCGGAATCTCCAGCGTGCCAGCCTTGCGCGACGAGGTATCGAAGATGCCCGTGCGCAGATAAACCTCGCCGGGAGGCACGTCCATCTCCCAATGGAAAGAAATGCCCGACTTCTGGGCCGTTGCATATTGTTCGGGCCGAATGACAAGGCCAAGAAAGTGGACCATCCAATTCAAAGGCTTGCCGTCGTTGCTATAAGCAATCTGCTCCACTTCGATTTTGCCTCGGCGCACGCCATCCGGCCCTTGGACGAGGACGAGACCATCTGTGGAAAGCGTGAAATCGACGCCATAGCGCGTAAACGGGGCCTTCAGCGCGGAGTTATCGCCGGCGCGCGTCGCATCGGTTGTGGGCTGGGGATGGACGGGCACGATACGCGTCTGGTAGCGAAGCTCGGTAAAGTTGGGCATCCCGCGATCCATCAGAGGACGCAGCCGGTCTTTCAAGTGTACCGCTTCCGCCATCCTCAGTTCCTTGGCAGTGTCCTCGGAGTAACCGCGGCGATAGGCCAGGTTGTACTTGCCGGAAACGAGCTTGACCTCGATCTTATGCTCCTTGCCTTTTTCGCTCCGATTCGCGGGCGTATAGGCAACCGTGTAGTAACGCGCGCCGTTGTCGATGTCTTCCGCCAGCGCCTCTTTCAGGCCATTCTGGTTATAGGTAGCCTTGCCTCCTGTGTCCCTGGCCAATTGATCCATGGCAAGATGATTCGAATTGCGGCTTCTGGCCTCTTGCTCCAGGGAGTATGACACCGCACGGTTCAGTGGCACGCCGGCGGGCGGAGTGGGAGGCCTGATGTTTTCGCTATTAAAGGTCGAGTCTGCAAGCAATCCGCCCGCTTCGATCGGGTAGAGCGAGACCTGCGCGTTGTTGAGAGAATTGATGGTGCTCTTAATCTTGTCGTAGTAAGGGCAATCCTCGGAGTCTTTGGCAAACATGCAAAGCGGAATGGAACGCGTAAACCACATGAGGTTCTTCCGTCCCGGAAGCCCGGCCAGATAGCCGGCTATCGCCTGGAGTGCGTCCAGCGTCATATCCACGCTCTGGTTGCGGTCGGAGGATTTTATTTGGTCTTGGAACTCCTGAATCGCTGAGAGTTCCTGAACTGCGGAAGTAATAGAGGCCATCTGCGATTCCTCGGCTGGGCCGTGGAGCAGTGCCGAGCGCTCCGGATTGGCGGCGCTGTGGGCCATAGCGGCTAGCAGGACCGAGGAGTCTTCCGTAAATCCTTGAACAATGCGCAGCCGGCTGCTCAGCAGAAAGACGGCGATGCGTGTGCCCGGGGGAATAGTGGCGAGATACTTGATCATTTGCTTGTGTACGTAGATTTGGTCCTCAATGGGCGTGTTCAGCGCATCCATGAGGATGACATTCACAGAATCGGCCGGAAGCGCCCGCGGAACGTTGGTGAAAGTGTCGGGCGGAAGAGGCGGCGGCTCGACCGGCGCGGCGGTGGCGGCAGCTCCCGCGTGCTCCTCAAAGAATGTCATGGTTTGCGGCTTGCCATCCTCGAAGACCTGAAAGTTCTGCCTGGGGATGCCCGTGACAGCCTTGCCGCTCTTGTCTGTGACCACCACATCGATAACCACGTTCCGGGCAGTCACATGGAAGGTAGCAGCAGAGCTTTCAGAGTCCGGCGTTGAGGCGGTCTGAGCGAAGATTTGGCTGGTAAGAGAGGCGGAAAGAGCAACCCAAAGCGAAAACCAACGGCGACGCAGCATAGGCTCATCTCACACGCAAATAATACTCCCAGTTAAAAGCCTACCCCCCCCTGCTCCGCTCAGAATAACAGCCATTGGGACAGGGTAGTGGACCGACTCCGGACAGGATTCAGCGCTCACTATGCCCCCGCTGCGATAAGCTGGAAGTCAGGAGACGAAGCGCGACAGATGACTACTTCCTCATACAGATACTCGACCCTAGCCGTTCATGCCGGGCAGCACCCCGACCCATTGACAGGCGCCGTGAATGTGCCCGTGTACCTTTCCTCGACCTTTCAGTTGACCGGCATCGGCACAGACCGGGGCTGGGACTACTCCCGCGCCGGCAACCCCACCCGCGACCGCCTTGAAGAGGCGCTGGCTGTGCTCGAAGGCGGCCACAGCGCTCATGCCTTCACCACCGGCATGGCAGCCATCTCCGCGCTGGTGGCCATGCTGCGCGCGGGCGACCACTTGATCTGTTCCAAAGATGTATACGCCGGCACAGTGCGCCTCCTCGACCAGATCGTCTCCGGCTACGGCATCGCCATCGAGTATGTGGATACCAGCAATTTGGCAGCGGTCGAGGCGGCCATCCGCCCCAACACCAAACTGATTCACATCGAGACGCCCAGCAATCCGCTGATGGTTCTTACCGATATTGCCGCCGTCAGCCGCATCGCCCACGCCCACGGCATCGAAGTTAGTGTAGATAACACATTTCTCTCGCCGGTCCTCCAGAGTCCGCTGGCTCTGGGCGCGGATATCGTGATGCACTCCACCACCAAGTACCTTAACGGCCACTCCGATGGACTGGGCGGCGCACTGATCGGCTCCAAGCCCGAGCACAAGGAGCGCTTTCTGCTCGTCCAAAAGGCCGCTGGCGGCGTGTTGTCTCCCTTCGAGTGCTTCCTGGTGCTGCGCGGCATCAAAACGCTCCCATTGCGCATCAAGCAGCATGAGGAGAACGGCCGCGCCGTGGCCGACTTCCTCTCCACACACCCCAAGGTGAGCAAGCTTGCCTATCCCGGACTGAAAAGCCATCCGCAGTACGATCTGGCCGTGCAGCAGCAGAAGGGTTTCGGGTCGATGATGAGCTTCGAGGTCGAGTCGCAAGCGGCAGCAGGGCGATTCCTGGCGGCGATCAAGATCTTCCTCAGCGCCGAGTCGCTGGGAGGAGTCGAGTCGCTCGCCTCTCACTCGGCTACCACTACCCATGCGTCAGTCACCGAGGAGCAGCGCGCATCCATGGGCATTACGCAGGGGCGCATCCGGCTCTCCATTGGCATCGAGGACAAGGAAGACCTCATCGCCGACCTCGACCAGGCGCTGGCGGCGGCTTAAGCCGCCTTCAGTGCCCCACAGATAGGGCCGCGTTCTTTTTCGGCCGCCGCATCAGAAACGGCAGCGGGATCAGCAGTGCGGTCACCGCCACCATCATCCAGATCACGTCCACATAGGCCAGCAGCCGCGCCTGAATTTGTGCCATGCCGTAAATCTGGGCTCCCGCGCGCTGCATGGCATCCGGCAAGGCCACGCCGTGGCGCCTCCATGCGCCTGTCAGACCCGAACTCATGGCGTCGAACGGCGGATTGCCGGCCGCCGTATGCGCGCCCAGCATGGCCAGATGCTTCTGCGCCTGACGGGCCAGCAGCGTGGTCACAAAGCTGATGCCCACGCTGCCGCCCAGATTGCGCATCAGCGCTGAGAAACCGCTGACCTCGTTGTACTTCTCCTGGGGAATGCCCACGTAGCACAGCGTATTAATGGGGATGAACAGGAAGGGCAGGCCTAGCGCGATTACCACCCGCCAGCTCACCGCCATGCCAAAGCTGACATTGAGATTGATCCCGGTCATGCGCCACAGGCCAAAGGTTGTAATGCAGAATCCCATGGCCACCAGCCATCGGGGGTCGAATTTTGGCGCAAGCGCGCCGGCCACCGGGAACAGCAGCATCAGCGCAATACCGCCGCTGGAAACGGCCATGCCCGCCTGCTCGGCGGAGTAGCCCATGATCTCCTGGAGAAACTGCGGAATCAGCACTGTGGAGGAGTAGAGCGATACCCCCACCATGAACATCACGAACATGGTGGTCCCCACATTGCGCTGCGCCAGTAGCCGCAAATCCAGGATCGGATGCTCCACATTCAGTTGCCGGATCACAAAGATCACCAGCCCCACCGCGGCCACCACAGCGCAGGTCGTAATAAACCGTGAGCTGAACCAGTCGTCTTCCTGGCCTTTATCCAGCATCACTTGCAGCGCGCCGATCGCCACCACCAGCAGGCCCAGGCCCCAGTAGTCCACGCCTTCGCGCCTCTTGCGGATCGCCGCCAGATAGGGCGGATCCTCGACCACGCGGTTGGTCAGGTAGAGCGACAGCAGCCCCACCGGGATGTTGATGAAGAAAATCCACCGCCAGCTGTAGTTGTCCACGATCCAGCCGCCCACAGTAGGCCCCAGCACCGGAGCCAGCACCACCGCCATGCCGTAAACCGCAAACGCCATGCTGCGTTTTTGCGGAGGAAACGTGTCGGCCAGGATGGATTGCTCGCTGGGTTGCAGTCCGCCGCCGGCCGCCCCCTGCACCACGCGAAAGAACACAAGGATGCCCAGCGTGGGCGCCAGCCCGCACAGCAGCGAGGCCAGGGTAAACAACATGACACAGCTCATGTAGAAGCGCTTGCGGCCTATGCGATTGGCGATCCAGCCGCTGATGGGCAGCACCACCGCGTTAGCTACAAGATAACTGGTCAGCACCCAGGTGGCTTCTTCGCGGCTTGCAGAGAGCGAACCGCCGATGTGCCCCATCGCCACGTTCGCAATCGAGGTATCCAGCGCCTCCATGAACGTGGCCAGCGTCACGGTGATGGCAATGACCCATGGATTGGCGCGGGGCCGCCATGTGTCGTGGAATGAGACTGTCGCCGCCGCGGCCAAGGCTGCTCCTCTTTCCGGCACTTGGGGGCGGCCGTCGATGTGTAATGACGCTCTCTCCAGAGTAACGGATGCCCGGCAGGCTGGAATCACAGGTTGCCGCTGTGTCATGCTGAGGAGGTTATGCTAACCAGCCAAACCCTCCCGGTAAACTCCGCCAAGGCCGTCCATTTATGCTGAACTCCCCGTTTTTGCTGGCGATTGATACCTGCGGACCCACCGGCTCCGTTGCCCTGGGGCGCTACGTCGGCGGCACGGTTGAAATCCTTGGCCAGATCGAGCTCGAAGGGCGCAGCTATTCCGCCACGCTGGTAGCCGCGGTCAGCGACTTGCTGGCGAAATACGGCGTCGAGCTGCGGAACCTGGCCGCCATCGTTGCCGTCAACGGCCCCGGCAGCTTTACCGGCGTGCGCGTGGGCATGAGCGCCGTGAAGGGGCTGGCCGAGGTCGCGCGGATCCCTGTGGTGGCCGTGTCGCGACTTGAGGTGCTGGCCGCGAAAGCCTCCGCTTCATCCGCCGCTCTTGACGCGCATCGCCACGAGGTCTTCCTGCGCCTCGGCGGAAAAGGTCTGGCCGGGCAAGGACTGGAAGCAAGAGAGCTGCTGGCCGGCGTAGCGGAGCTTAACGCGATGGATGGAACGGGCGCCCGCATCGCCGTCTGCGATGAAGCCGCAGCCGCGCTGCTGGCCGCAGCCTGGCCGGCAGCCGAGTTGGTCCACACACTAGCGCCCACTGCCGCCGATGCCCTGCAACTGTGTGCGTCGCGCGTCTCGGCCAGGCACTTTGTCGATCTGGCGCTGCTCGACGGCCACTACCTCCGCCGCTCCGACGCTGATATCTTCGGCGAACCAACCCCTGCGGCGCCGCAACGCCTATGAATCCCCCACCCCAAGCGGAATTCCGGATTCGCCGCATGACCCCGGCCGACCTTGACCCGGTAATCCGCCTTGCGGAGAGCCTCGAACAGGCTCCGCACTGGCCCCGCTCAGCCTACCTCGCCGCCCTGAACCATGAAGCCGCGCCGCCCCGTATCACGCTGGTAGCTGAAGCCCCGCAAACCGCCGCGATTCTTGGCTTTGCGGTGGCCAGCCTGCTGCCGCCCCAGGCCGAACTGGAGTCGATTGTTGTAGCCTCCAACGGCCAGCGCCAAGGCATCGCACGCCAAATCTTCGCCGCGCTGACCGTGGAACTCAGAACGGCACAGATCGCCGAACTGCTGCTCGAAGTGCGCGCCTCCAACCACGCGGCGCTCGCTTTCTATCGTGCCGTAGGATTCATTGAAACCGGCCGTCGCCCTCGCTACTATGCCGATCCAATGGAAGATGCCGTGTTGCTGAAATTGCATCTGGCGTGAGCCGCCCCTTGGGCTGCGGTCACTACCCCTTTGTTCCTGTGCCGCACAGCCGCCTGTGATATCCATCACGTATGTGCCCTCTTTTTCCAAAAATCCACAGCGCATGTGACTTTGGCTTTTTTTCTCTCTTGCCGTTTGCTATAGATTGGCGATATATGTAAATGTTCAGTTACTACAGGAGGTGCTTGATGGATGAAATACAGAATCCAACGTTGAGCGAAGAGATCGATCGCCTGCACGCCGAACACCTTGACTACGCTCAACGGCTGGAGGAGTTGCTCCAGAAGCCCTATCTCTCAGCGGATGAACAGCTTGAAGAAGTGCGCCTGAAAAAGCTGAAGCTGCACGCCAAGGATCTGATCTTTGTCTTGGAGCGCCGCTTGCCGGCACTCGCTTAAGGCGCTGCATCGCCCCGGTTCATCCCGGCGAAACGCCTGCGGGGCAGCCGCGCGCGCGCCGATGCGGTTAGTGTGGCCCTATCCTGGATTCTATGGCTTCAACGACGAGGGTTTGCGTCTTACTCACGCTCGGCTGCGCAAGCTCTTCAATGAGACTGTCAGAAATCGGTCCGTACAGCGAGCGGAATCACCGTATAATCGTCTGGGACAATGGTACGTGACGGTTACATCTACGGTTTGAGCTTGCTGGCAGTGGCGATTGTGCTGGCGTGGGCTACAGGCAATTGGGCGTGGAGCATAGCGCCCGTGCTTCTGGCGACATTTTTCCTCTGGTTTTTCCGCGATCCCTCGCGGACTGTTCCAACCGGCGACGGATTGATTGTGTCGCCGGGCGATGGGTTGGTCACCGAAACCATCAATATCGCCACCCCCGCCGGGCCCCGGCAGCGAATCAGCATCTTCCTCAGCGTCTTTGACGTACACGTGAACCGTTCGCCAATCGGCGGCGTCCTCACCCATATCAGCTATCAAAAGGGCGAATATCTCAATGCCATGAATCCGGCCTCAGCCGACCGCAACGAGCAAAATGCCGTCACCGTGCATGGCCAGGGCATTGAGGTCACCTTCAAACAGATTGCCGGCCTGCTGGCGCGGCGCATCGTGTTCAACTTCACCGAGGGCCATTCAGTGGAGCGCGGCCAGCGCGTTGGCCTTATAAAGTTCGGCTCCAGGGTAGATGTGCTGCTCCCTATAGAAGCCGTGCTGCGGGTCAAAGTGGGGCAGCGCGTCAAGGGTGGATCGAGCGTGCTCGCTGCCATGTCCCAGGGAGACCATCCGTGAACCGCGGCGACACAGCCCTGGCCAAAGCCAAAGCCCAGGCCCGGCTGCGCCGCGGCATGTACCTGCTGCCTTCATTGTTTACCGTCGGCAACATTGCCGCTGGCTTCTTCTCCATCACCGAGACCATCAAAGCCATCAGCGGCGACGCCCAAACCCATCTGGATTGGGCGGCCATCGCCATCGTTTTCGCCATTCCCTTCGATGCTCTCGATGGCCGCATCGCCCGAATGACCAACACCACCAGCGAGTTCGGCAAGGAACTGGATTCGCTGGCCGACGCCATCACCTTTGGCGTGGCCCCGAGCCTGCTGGCGCTCATTTGGGGATTCCATTTCCTGCCCAACTCCATCAATCCCGAGCTGCATCAGCATTTGCAGCAGGCCGGGGCATTCATCTGTTTTCTGTTTCTTATTGGTGGGGTCTCGCGTCTGGCCCGCTTCAATATCAGTCACGACGCCCAGCCCCGCAATCCGGGCCGTCCTGATCGCAAGTATTTTGTGGGAATGCCGATTCCGGCTGGCGCCGGCTTCCTGGCTTCCACCGTGCATCTCTGCTACGGCTATCCGGTGCTGGCGTGGTGGGTCGCCATTCCCTGGTTGATCCTCGTGGGGCTGTGCGGCTTCCTGATGGTCAGCACCTGGCGCTTCTGGTCAGGCAAGGAGATCAACTTCTCGCGCAGCCATCCATTTCAACTGCTTTTCGTGCTGGCAATTGTCTTCTACGTCATGTTCCGGTACTCCAATGTCGTCTTTTTCGCCATTGGACTCTCCTACATGTTCTCCGGCATCTGGGCGCGGGCAGCCTACTCCTGGTCGCGCCGGCGAAGAAGAAAGCCGCGCGGCCTTCCCGATCCAGAAGCAGCCGCGCCAGAGCCGGATTCCGTAACACCCGCATAATTCCTCCCATCGAAAAAGGATGCCTGTGTACAAGATCGCCATTGCTGGAGCCTCAACCCTGCTGGGCCGCGAGCTGAAGGAAGCGCTGGAGGAGTCGCCTCTGGCAACCGCCAACTTTGTCTTGTTGGACGATGAAGCCGTGCAGGGCCAGTTGGAGCAGGTCGGCGACGAGGTCACCTTTGTCCATGCCATTGGAGAAGATGCCTTTGACCGCATGGACTTCACGTTTTTCTGCGGAAAAGAGGACTTGACCCGCAAGCACTGGCGTCAGGCGCTCCGGGCGGGCTCCACGGTGCTCGACCTCTCCGGCGCGCTCGACCAGGAGACCGGCGTGCTGGTGCGCGCTCCCTGGCTCGGTTCCGAGGCCTTCGCTCCTGACCTGTTTACCCCCGCTGTGGTTCCTGCCCACCCCGCGGCTCTGGCCCTGGCGCTTCTCTTGGATCGGCTGCAACAGGCCGCGCCCGTCCGCTTTGCCGCCGCCACGCTCCTGCTGCCGGCCAGTGACTTTGGCCGCGCCGCCATGGACGAACTCCATCAGCAGACCGTGAACCTGCTCAGCTTCCAGGGGCTGCCGCGCGCTATCTTCGATGCCCAGGTGGCCTATAACCTGCTTGGCGGTTTCGGCGAGAACGCCACCATCAGCCTCGGCGCGGTCGAAGCCAGGGTGCGCCGCCATTACCATGCCCTGGCCGCAGGGCGCTGGCCGGCGCAGGCCTTACAGGTCATTCAGGTTCCGGTCTTCCACGGCCTCGCGTTTTCGATTGCTATTGAGCTGGAGCGGCCCGTCGAGATCTCCGCGCTGGAAGAATCTCTCAGCGGTGATCATGTAGACCTCGTGCTCGAAGATACCGATTCCCCCTCCAACCTTGCAGCTACCGGTCAGAACGACGTGCTGGTCCGCCTGCGCCCGGAACTGGGCAGCGGCCGCAATACGAATTCAACTTCCCGTCTGTGGCTCTGGGCCGCCTGCGACAATTTGCGCCTCCACGCCCAGAACGCTGTCGAATGCGCCCTGGACCTGCGCCGGCTGCGGCCGCAAGGGACGGTGCAGTAAGTCTCTATCCTGCAACCGGGATAACCAGCCTGCGCCTTGCGTCCCACAGTATGCGCCGCAATCGTCTGCATGACTCAGTCATCCCGCTTGCACTAGAATCACCTTGACTTTCCACAATGAAGATCGTCACAGCCGGAATGGCATAGGCGATTCCATTTTGCGAGCGTCCAGACCCCTTATGACCAACCTACGCTCGAAAATCGAAGAGATCAGCAAACGCACACCGCACGCCGATGCACTGCTGGCCCTGGGCCGGAATTCCGCAAGCTATGTATCTCTTCTCGCACAGATCGATGAAACCGCGCGCTGGCTGGCTTCCAGAGGAATAAGACGGGAAGACAGAGTGGCCGTGGTCATGCCCAACGGCCCTGAGATGGCAAGCCTCTTTCTCGCCCTCTCCTCTGTCGCCACCTGCGCGCCGCTCAATCCTGCCTACAGAGCCAGTGAATTTGAGTTTTATCTCTCCGACCTGCAGCCGAAAATCGTCATCGTCGATGGCGCCATGGACTCGGCCGCGCGCGGCGTTGCTCTGGAAGCTGGCATCGAGATCGTCGAGCTGCACCGTCGCGATCTTGCCCCGGCAGGCAGCTTCTCACTTGGCCCCGATGACGGCTTGCCCACGCCCAATGTTGTGGTGGACTACGCCGCGGCCAGTAACGTTGCCCTTGTCTTGCACACCTCCGGCACCACGTCTCGCCCCAAGATTGTGCCTCTGACACATCAAAATCTATGCGCCTCCGCTACCGGCATCGCTCGATCGCTCGAACTAACCGCCAACGACCGCTGCCTCAACATCATGCCGCTTTTTCACGTGCATGGATTGGTTGGAGCCTTGCTTTCTTCGCTGTTTGCCGGCGCAAGCGTCGTATGCGCGCCGGGATACCAGGCAACGGAATTCTTCACCTGGCTCGCGGAGTTTCATCCCACCTGGTACACAGGCGTTCCCACCATGCACCACGGCATCTTGACGCGCGCGGCTGCAAATAGCGCGATTCTGGCCGCCCATCCACTGCGCTTCATCCGCTCCTGCTCCGCTGCGCTGCCGCCCACCATGATGGCGGAGTTGGAGAAGACCTTCGGCGTGCCGGTGCTCGAAGCCTACGGCATGACGGAGGCAGCGCATCAAATGTCTTGCAACGGCCTGCCGCCGCGCGCGCGCAAGCCGGGTTCGGTTGGCCGCGCCACGGGGATTGAAATCGCCATCATGGACGAGGCCGGCGCCCTGTTGCAAACGGGCGCCGAGGGCGAGGTCGTCATCCGGGGGCAAAGTGTTACGCGCGGATACCAGAACAATCCCGAAGCCAATCTGAAGTCTTTTACCGATGGCTGGTTTCGCACCGGCGATCAGGGACGATTCGACAACGATGGAGACCTCTTTCTCACGGGACGCATAAAGGAACTGATCGTGCGCGGAGGCGAAAAGATTGCTCCGCGCGAAATTGACGAGGCATTGCTCTCCCACCCCGCAGTAGCGCAGGCATTGGCTTTCGCCGTGCCAGATGCCGTACTGGGAGAAAGAGTCGCGGCAGCCGTTGTGCTGAAGGCTCAAGCTTCTGTCACAGAATTGGAGCTGTGCGAACACGCAGCCCGTCTGCTGGCTGACTTCAAAGTGCCGGAGAAGATCGTATTCCTCTCCGAAATTCCCAAAGGACCAACGGGCAAGCAGCAGCGCATCGGCTTGGCCGAGAAGCTGGGACTGGGAAGCCTTGGCGAGACTCCCGTTGCAGCATCTCGGGAATACTGCGCGCCCCGCAACGAAACCGAGACTCGCCTGGCCGAGATGTGGCGCGAGGTTCTTCGACTGGAACACGCCGGTATCCACGACAACTTCTTTGCAATCGGCGGCGACTCGATTCTTGCTGGCCAGCTCATTGCGCGCATCCGTTACGCCTTTGGCGTGGAGCTCTCCGCGCCGCGCATGTTTCAATTGCCGACCATTGCGCGCTTGGCGGAATTCATTGAGGGCCAATCGGCCAGTACTCCTGCTGATCGCTCACTGCCAACCGTCAACCGCGCCGGCGGCCTTCCGTTAACAACCGCGCAGCAGCGCATGGGTTTCCAGGCAGAGTTGGAGCCTGACTCGCCTATCTACAATCGTCCCTTTGCCTACCGCCTCAAGGGATGCCTCGATCTGTTTCGTTTGCAGAGCAGCTTGAATGCCGTGGTGCAGCGGCACGAAATCCTGCGCACAAACTACCGCAAGCGCGATGGCATTCCCATTGCGATCGTGGGCAGCCCTCATCCGGTTTCCATCGCACTCGAGGATCTCAGCAGCCAACCCGCTACGCAGCGCGACGCCCTGCTCCTTCAGTGGATGCAAAAGGAATCGGCGCAGCCGTTCAAGCTGGAGACTGACCCAGTGATGCGCTGTAGCCTGGTGCGCCTGGCCTCCGACGAGCACATTCTGTTTCTTGTCATTCATCACATCGCCTGCGATGCATCCGCAGAGCCGGCCATCGTCAAAGACATAGCCGACGCATATAACGGCGCACTCTCCAGTACGTTGATTCCGCAATATGCGGACTATGCAGCCTGGCAATGCGCGCACGAAGCCGCCGCGAAGGAGAACCAACTTTCCTGGTGGGTGCAGCACTTGGCGGGTCCGGACAATGCGTGCGAGATTCCCGGCGATTTTGCGCGAAATCCAATCGCCGGATATAAGGCGGGATCCGTTCCAATGCGCGTGGATGCAGGCACGCTGGAACGCTGCAAGGCGATAGCAGCCGCCGCCAACACGACAGTGTTCACTGTCCTCCTGGCGGCTTTCAACGCGCTGCTCCATCGCTACACGCGCGCCGAGGAGATTGTTGTCGGCACGCCCGTCTCCATTCGCAACCACCCAGCGGCGGAGTCGATGGTGGGCCTGTTCATCAACACGCTGGCTCTGCGCACCAGTGCGGCCGGCAACCCCACCTTCCGCGAATTTCTCAGCAGGGTGCGAGAAACCGTCGTTGGCGGACTTGAGCATCAGGAGGTTCCATTCGATGCCGTCGTCAGCGCGGTGCGCGCCCAGCGCGATCGTTCGCGCTCTCCTCTTTTCCATCTGATGTTCGAGTATCGAAACATCGAAACATCGCGCCTTGAAATGGAAGGCATCGTTGCCGAGCGTCTCGAGTTCGACCGTGGATTCAATGTCGGCCCCTTTGATCTTACGCTGGATATCGAGCCGTACGAAGGCGGGTTGCGCGGTCACTTCTACTACGACGCAGACCTGTTTCTGCACGCAACCGTCGAACGGTTCGCGAAGCACTTTGCAACACTCCTCGGCCACGCCATCCATTCTCCAGATGTCAAACTCTTGCAACTCAGCCTCATGACTCCTGATGAACAAACGCAGGTTCTGGCCATGGGGCAAAGGACCGAGGTTTTTCCAGTCGCCCCTATCCATAAACTTTTCGAGGAACAGGTGGATCGCTTGCCGAACAGCGTGGCGCTGGTATTTGAAGACCAGCGGATGACCTACCGCGAGTTGAACGCCCGAGCCAACCAGCTTGCAAATTACCTGCGGAACCTGGGTGTGGGCCCTGAATCCCTTGTCGGCCTCCTCACCGAGCGGTCGCTCGATATGATCGTCGGCCTGCTTGGAATTCTGAAAGCCGGTGGGGCATATCTGCCAATTGATACCGCCTATCCAAAGGACCGTATAGGCTTCATGCTTGAAGACGCAGAGGTGCGCGTTCTCCTCACGCAGAAATCACTGCTTGACTCGACCTCAGGCTCCGACGCCCGCGTAGTCTGCCTCGATGCGGACTGGGAGACGATCGCGCGGGAAAACCCAGCCAATCTCTCTCTCAACATCGACCCCGGCAGTCTCGCCTATGTCATCTATACTTCCGGTTCCACGGGCAAACCCAAAGGCTGCCTGGTCACACATGCCAACGTCGTCCGGCTGATGCGGGCTACGGAGGCATGGTTTCACTTCGATGCCAGCGATGTCTGGACTCTCTTCCATTCTCATGCCTTCGATTTCTCGGTGTGGGAAATATGGGGCGCGCTGCTTTATGGCGGCAAGTTGGTCGTGGTTCCTTCCATGGTCAGCCGTTCGCCTGATCTGTTTCATCGTCTTCTTTGCGAACAGCGCGTGACAGTGCTCAATCTGACCCCTTCGGCGTTTCGGCAGTTCGCTCAGGCCGATGAAGCAGCCGAGGGCGCTGACTTGGCGCTGCGCTGGGTGATGCTCGGTGGAGAAGAACTCCAGTTGAAGACCTTGCGCGCCTGGTTCGACAGGCACGGAGATCGAAAACCGCGATTGGTGAACTTGTACGGCATTACGGAAACCACAGTGCTTGTTACCTGCCGGCCCCTCTCCATGCAAGACGCGCACGAAGGCCGCGGCAGCATGATTGGCTTTCCCATTCCCGATCTCAGCCTCTACATCCTGGATTCTCTCTTGCAGCCCACGCCGATTGGCGTGCCTGGAGAACTCCATGTTGCGGGGGCAGGCGTTGCGCGCGGGTACCTGAATCGTCCTGATCTCACGCGAGAGCGTTTCATCGCCAATCCCTTCTCCCCGCAATCGGCAGATCGGCTGTACCGCTCGGGTGATCTCGTGCGCCGGCTGGCTGATGGCGACATGGAGTATCTGGGACGCATCGACCAGCAAATCAAGATTCGCGGCTTCCGCATTGAATTGGGTGAAATCGAGTCCGCTCTCCGCCAGCATATTCAAGTGATCGACGCAGTCGTGATTGTGGACGGCAAAGAAGCGGATGCACGGTTGATCGCCTATATCGTGTCTGGATCCCCGGCGCCCTCGGCCGCCGAGCTGCGCAACCACTTGAGTGCGATGCTGCCGGATTACATGCTGCCGTCGATCTTTGTTCTTATTGACGCGGTGCCGCTGACTCCGCACGGCAAGGTGGACCGTCGCGCACTGCCCTCGCCAATCGCGGGCAATATCGCCACTGCTGCCGAGTACATCGCTCCCCGGACACCGACTGAGAGGGAACTAGCCGCAATCTGGCAAGAGTTATTAGAGGTGGAACGGGTCGGAATCACCGAGAACTTTTTTGAGATCGGCGGACATTCCCTTTCCGCGATGCGTGTAGTAGCCCGGATGCAAAGTATTCATGATTTGGATATCCCTGTATCGTGCCTATTCCTGCATCCAACCATTGAGTCGCTGGCGGCGGAAGTGGATGTCATGCGCGTCTCGGCGCACAGCGACGAGGATCTTTTGCGCATTCTCGATGAGATTGACGCAATGCCCTCCTTGAAAGCTGAAGGCAAGTAACAGCTCATGACAGCCATTGCTCAACGAATCGCCGATCTTTCCCCGGAAAAGCGAGCCCTGCTGGAAGCCAGGCTGGCTCAGGCCTCTGCCGCGCGCGCTCGCCCGGAACCGCTGACGCGCAGCGGCGACAGCATTCTTGTGCCGTCCTTCGGGCAAGAGATGCTGTGGGTCATAGAGCAGATCGTGAGCGGCGGCGCTCAATACAATGTCTGCTTATCGCTGCATTTGAGAGGAAGCCTGTCGGTGGCCGCTCTCAAAAAGGCGCTGAGCGCTCTGGTCCATCGCCACGAAACGCTCCGCACCCAGTTCCAGATGGGCGCCGAAGGCCAGTTGCAGATCAAACTCGCAACCGTAGCTGAATTCCCGCTGACGCTCACTGATTTCAACAAAGTCCCGGCAGGCCAGCGGGAAGAGCTGCTGGCAATCGCGCAGCGCGCGGAAGCAAACACGCCCATTGCTCTGGAGGGCGATTTACTGATGCGAGCCATTCTGTACAAGCTTGGATCATCCGAGCATGTCTTGCAATTCACCATGCACCACGCGGCATTGGATGGCTGGTCCCTGGGAGTATTCTTCAGAGACTTTTCCGCGCTTTACAATGCTGAAGTTACAGGCTCCGCCGCGCTACTGCCGGATATTCCGATTGCATTTTCAGACTATGCGCGGTGGCAGCGCAGCCGAATGGCTGGCCCCGAAGGCGAACGCCTGCTCGCCTACTGGAAAAAGAAGCTCCAGGGAACGTCCTTCGCGCTCCAGTTGCCGACGGATGGGCCGCGCCCTGCCACGCAAACATTTTGTGGCGCGTCCCGCTGCTACTCCATCTCCGCTTCGCTCGCATCGGCGCTTCACGAGTTCTGTCTTCGCGAAAAAGTTACGCCATTCATGGTGCTACTCGCCGCCTTCTTTGAAGTGCTGGCTCGCTATTCGGGCCAAAGCGACATTGTCATCGGCTCGCCGATTGCGGCGCGTCCTCGCGTTGAGACCGAGAATATGGTCGGCTTCTTCATGAATACAGCCGTTTTGCGGGGAAACCTGGAAGGCAACCCAACCTTTCGCGAACTTCTGCACCGTGTGCGAGACACTGCGCTCGATGCTTACTCGCATCAGGATCTGCCTCTGGAAATGCTGATTCGCGAGCTTGCTCCCGAGCGGGATATGAGCCGTTCCCTGCTCTTCCAGGTGATGCTCGTCTACCAGAACGCGCCTGTGCATACATTGGAATTACATGGATTGGCGGCATCCGTACGAAGCATCCATAACAATACATCCAAGGTTGACTTCTCCATCGAACTGACTCCATCCGCCGAAGCAATGGATGCGGTGATCGAATACGACACGGATCTGTTCGACAGCGCGACTATCGATCGCTTATGGGGCCACTTCACTGGTTATCTGCAACGCGCCATCGAATCGCCCGAAAAAAATGCCGGATCGATCCCGCTGCTGACGACGGCTGAGCAGCAGTGTTTGGCTGAGTGGAATGCGACGGAGAAGACTTATCCGCGAGAGAGTTCTCTGGCAGAGTTGATCGAAGCACGGGCTGATCGCACGCCCCATGCAGTCGCCGTCGTGTATGGCGAGCAAAACATGACTTACCTGCAATTAAATGAGCGGGCCAACCAACTGGCGCATGAGTTGCACAAGCATGGTGCGGGCCCGGACCAATTGGTCGGCCTGTGCGTTGAACGTTCCGCAGACATGGTCGTGGCATTGCTGGCGATCGTAAAATCCGGGGCTGCCTATTTGCCGCTCGAACCGCTCTTGCCCTTCGATCGGCTGCGCCACATGCTCGAAGACAGCGGCATTCAGTTGCTGATTACCGAGCAGAGCCTTCGTGACCGGCTATCGACGTATAGCGGAACTGCGATTCTGCTTGAGGATTGTTCATGGCTTGCGAATAGCCGCGAAAATATCGCGACGCAAGTAGAGCCTGAGCATTTGGCGTACCTGATGTATACCTCTGGATCGACGGGCCGGCCCAAAGGGGTCCAGGTCTCCCGAGGAGCGCTCACTAACTTCCTGTGGTCCATGCGTGACTGGCTTCAACTCGGCGAGAGTGACCGCTTGCTCGCAGTCACCACCATCTCATTCGACATTGCAGGCCTTGAAATCTGGCTTCCGCTGCTCACCGGCGCGCAGGTCGTGGTAGCCAGCCGCGAGTCCGCAATGGATGGCCGTGCATTGCGGGATTTAATCGCGAAAAACAACATTACTTTTCTTCAGGCGACTCCAATCACGTGGCAAATTCTCTTCGACGCCGGCTGGCACGGCAAGCAGGATATGCAGGCTGTCTGCGGTGGCGAGGCCATGCCCCCTGAAGTGGCTGCAAAACTGGTTCCGGCTGTGAAGCGCCTATGGAACCTCTATGGCCCGACAGAGACAACCATCTGGTCCACTGGGTGCGTGATTACTGATGTTCACGCGCCCATCTTGATCGGCCGTCCCGTGGCCAATACGCGTTGCTACATTCTCGACAACCAGAAACAGCCGCTTCCTGTTGGCGTCACAGGAGAGCTATATATTGGCGGCGACGGCCTTGCGCGCGGCTATTTAAACCGCCCGGAACTCACGGCAGAGAAGTTCGTGGCCGATCCCTTCCGCGGCGGCAATGCGAGAATGTATCGCACCGGCGATCTTGCCCGCTATAAGACCGATGGCAACATCGAATGCCTGGGGAGAATCGACCATCAGGTCAAGCTTCGCGGCTACCGCATTGAACTGGGTGAGATTGAAGCAGCGCTGCGCGAACAGCCGGAAATTGAGCAGGCAGTTGTGCTCCTCCGCCAGGATGCGGCTGGCGACAAGATGCTTGTATCGTATCTCGTCTCAAATACAGGCAAGGCTCCCGAGCTCTCAGAGCTGAGAATCCGCCTGAAGCGTTTGTTGCCGGATTACATGGTGCCCCAGGCGTTCGTCTTTCTGGAAGAACTTCCACACACTTCCAACGGCAAGATCGATCACAATGCGCTCCTGTCCAACACGCAAGCACACACTGCGCAAGCAAACTCCTTTGTTGCTCCCCGTGACCCGGTGGAGGAAAAGCTTGCCCAAATCTGGGCAGAGGTTCTTGAGCTGCCACGCGTGGGAGTGTACGACGATTTCTTTGCCATGGGCGGTGACTCGCTACGCGCGGTTCGGCTCATGGTCAAGATCCGCGCTGCTTTTCCAGCGTGCCGGCAATCCCTCGCCGAAATCCTCAAGGCTCCCACGGTTGAGCAGTTCGCGCGCACTCTCGGCGCGGGTCCAACCGACTGGTCCTGCCTGGTCGCGGTAAGGGAAGGAAGCCAGCGGCCGCCGTTCTTCTGTGTACATGGCGCCGGCGGAAATGTCCTCAGCATGCGCGACCTGGCTCTGGCTCTGCCGCCAGATCAGCCCTTCTATTGCCTGCAAGCGCGCGGACTCGACGGCAAGTCCACTCCGTTTTCCAGTGTGGAAGAAGCTGCGGTGTGCTACGTGGACGAAATCATGAAAGTCCAGCCTCACGGCCCATACAATCTTGCTGGTGGATGTTATGGCGGCCTTGTAGCTTTTCAAATGGCTCTCAAGCTTCGTGAGCTCGGAGAATCCGTCGGCATCGTGGCGCTGATCGATACGCGCAATTTCGCCTACGGCCGCTCGCTTCCCATTGCGAAGCTGATTTGGGTCAACCTGCGTTTCTTTCTCAATCGGACTTTCCATCATATAAAGATACTGAGACGTATGAAGCACCGGGAGCGCGGCATCTACCTTTCAAATCGTTTCAGGGTATTTCTTCGATTTGCGAGAAACATGATTCTGTTCGCAACCGGAAAACAGGGGCCGTGGATGCAGACGGCGGACCCGGCGCTCGATGTTGAGTTCGGTGAAGACAGAAAAGATTTGGGCGCTGTCCTGAACCGGGTCAGAGACGCCAGCCTGTCGGCGGCGCGCAAATATCTCCCCAAGCCCTACGACGGTCCTCTCATCGTATTCAGGGCAAAGATTCGCAATGACGACCCGTATCGCGATGAGGCGCTGGGTTGGCGTCCTGTTGCGCTGGGCGGAGTGACAGCCTTCACAATCGACGGGGATCATGCATCCATCTTCCGGCACCCCGATGTCGCTGGAATCGCGCAGAAGCTTGACGCCGCTCTGCTCCGCGCGTTTTCCGAGCAACAGCGCCCGGCGGCGTCTGAAGCTACCATCGAAAGAAACCGCCAGCAGGAGGTCCGCATTCAGCCATGAAGACGAACTGGTGTGAGCCGCGGAACCCTCAGACGCCCATCGGCCCTCAGGAAATACATATCTGGCGGGTTCCCCTCTGGGCGGGAGCCATCTGCCCGCCTGCATTCAGCAGCCAGGAGCGCAATCGCGCCGAGCGGTTCCACTCTGAGCAGCCCAGGCAGAGATTTATAACTTCTCATATTGCCCTGCGCGATATTCTTGCCAAATATCTGCAAGCTCCGCCGGCTGAGATATGCATTGTTCAACCGGAGCTGAAGAAGCCATATCTCGCGGGCAATGCCAGCGCGGGCGCCATCTCTTTCAACCTCTCGCGCTCAGAAGATATGTGTCTCATCGCGATCACCGGCAGCGTACAGGCAGGCGTCGATATAGAATGTCTGCGGCCGGAACGCTACGAGCCGGGGATGGAGAGCCTGGTGTTTACCGCCAATGAGAGTACCGCGCTCGCAGCCATTGAGCCTGACGAGCGATGGCTTGCTTTTCTCCGCGGATGGACGCGCAAGGAAGCCTACGGAAAGTGCATCGGGCTCGGGCTCTCCGCGGATCTTGCCCATGCGGAACTCGGGCTGACGGAGGAAACCGTCCGCTTTCAAGGCATCACTGTTGCAAGCTTTGTGCCATGCGATCGGTTTATCGCGGCATGGGCGGCTGCCGATGCGCTTACTCCGTCTTTCTGGAACTGGACTCCGTAGCCTCTAGCGCCCAAACAGCCCCGCTGTTCGTCCCTATTATGCCTGCTTGGCGCCGCCAGACGTCTTCACATTCGCCTGTAGAAGCGCAAAACATTCCGCCACGCCAACGCTCAGGCCATTCGGGTTCTTCGGAAGGATGCCGCCGCTCTTCATCAGCGAATCGAGCGCCTCGGTCATGGCCTGCTGCGCTGCAAACAGCAAGGGGGTCGAGTATTGCACCAACCCTATCCCGAGCGCCCTCAACTGTTCAAGCGAGAGATTCGGACTCTTGCCTCCCGCAATCTGGTTAAACAGCAGAGGCTTGTCCGTGCAGTTCCTCACTTGCTTCAAGGTCTCAATCGAGTCAATCCCGTCCACCATCAGCACATCGGCATCGGTCGCCGACATGGCCTCAAGCCGCCGATAGATCTCATCCCCGGACGCATCCGTGCGGGCCAAAACGCACATGCTCGCGCGCTCGGCAAGCAGCGCATTCAACTTCGCCATGTAGGCCGGTAGCGGCAGCAACTGCTTGCCGTCCACATGTCCGCAGCGCCGCGGCCTGCTCTGGTCCTCAAGCATCACCATGGCGGTCCCCATGCGCTCAAGCTGCTTCACAACGTGCAGTGCCGTATGAATGTCCACATAGCCATCGTCAATATCCACGAACAGCTTGTGCTCGGGCAGTATCTGCCTCACTCTCCACGCTGCCGCCACCATATCCGCCCAGGCAATGTAGCCGACATCCGGAAGCCCATAGAACCCCGCGCTGAAACCGAATCCCGAAAGAAAAAGATTGCTGGAATATCGTGCGGCAATGCTAGCTGAGAAGCAGTCGTATATCCCCAGGAATGGATCGATGAGCGTACCATTAGCCAATTCTTCGCGCAGTACCTGTCCCGGATGCTTCATCACGATGATCTCCAATGTAGAACAGCAACTTACGCGATAACCGCACCCTCACCCCGTAGTCAACCCCTATAAGCTGAGCATCAGAACAAATCCGGCGCATCACCAGACCGCCAAGCATACCATTCCGATCTGTGTACTCGAAGCATTCATTCTATTCTTCTGCCGCACGCCCATCCACCTCCCAAACCAACCCGCAAGCCTAGCCCGCTCACCAGCCCCGCTCCGCACACAAGTGCTACCATCAATGTGACAGATGCATACTAAAAAACTGAAAATCATTCCCCTCGGCGGCCTCGGCGAATTTGGCATGAACTGCCTCGCCCTTCGCTGGGAAGACGACATTATCGTGATCGACGCCGGCTTGATGTTTCCGGAGTCGGAATTGCTCGGCGTGGATATCGTAGTTCCAGATATCACCTACCTCATTGAAAACAAAGCGCATGTCCGCGCCATCATCCTCACCCACGGCCACCAGGACCATATCGGCGGCCTGCCCTGGTTTCTCTCCGAGCTCAAAGTGCCCGTCTACGGCACCGAGTTCACTCTGGCCTATGTCGAGGGCAACCTCGAAGAGAATCATCTCCTCGACGAAACCACGCTCATCGAGATCAAGCCGAAAGAAAAGTTCGCCATCGGCCCCTTCACCATTGAGCCGATCCGCGTCACCCACTCGCTGGTCGATTGCGTAGCGCTGGCCATCGAAACCCCTGTCGGCGTCGTCATTCATACCGGCGACTTCAAAATCGACCTCTCCCCCCTAGACGGCCACGCTTTCGATCTGCACACCTTCGCCGAATACGGCAAGCGCGGCGTACTGGCCCTGCTTCAGGACTCGACCAACGTCGATCGCTCCGGCTACACGCCCAGCGAACGCGCCGTCGTCCCCCGGCTCGACGAGATCTTCTCGCAAACCAAGAAGAAGCTTTTCTTCAGTTGCTTCTCCTCTTCCATCTATCGCATCCGCATCGCCCTCGAGCTGGCCCGCAAGCACGGTCGCAAGGTTGCCATTGTCGGCCGCTCCATGATGGAGAGCACGGAGATTGCCCAGGATTTCGGTTACATCGACATTCCTCAGGGCCTGGTCATCAATCCCAGCCAGATGCGCGACTTTTCGCCCGAGCAGTTGATGGTCCTTATCAGCGGCACACAGGGCGAACCCATGAGCGCCCTCAGCCGCGCCGCGGTAGACAACCACAAGCACGCCCGCATTGACGCCGGCGACACCGTGGTCCTCAGCTCCCGCATCATTCCCGGCAATGAGAAGAGCATCTTCCGCGTCATTGACCACCTCTGCCGCCGCGACGCCAACGTCATCTGCGACGACGGCTCCAACGGCCTCATTCACGTCAGCGGCCACGGCGCGCAAGAAGAGCAGCGCCTGCTCATCAACCTCGTCCGGCCCAAGTACTTCATCCCTGTTCACGGCGACTACCGCAACCTCCAGAAGCACGCCCGCGTCGCCATGGAGACCGGCGCTGTCGAGCACGCCCTCCTTCTTGAAGACGGCGACGTACTCGAACTCGACAAGACCGACGCCCGCAAAAAGGACAAGGTAACCGCAGGCCGCATCCTCATCGACTCCGGCTCAACCATTGATGTCGTTGAAGACCTGGTCATCAAAGACCGCCGCATTCTCTCCGAAGACGGCATCGTCCTGGCCCTGCTGGCCATCAACAAGCGCACCGGCAAGGTCGAGCAATCCCCTGAAATTGTCATGCGCGGCTTCGGCGGAGCAGACATCACCGACCAGGCCCGCGAGTTAGTCCTCAAAACCCTCGACGGCCTCAGCACCGAGCAGAAGTCCGACTACGGCATGGTCAAAGACAAGGTCCGCTCCGAGCTAAAGCGCCTGATCCAGAAAACCACCGGCCGCCGCCCCATGATCATGCCCGTAATCCTCGAAATCTGAGCAGTCGGCAATGATCGGCGACGCCAGTCTTTTAATGAATACGATGCCTGCTCGTTGGTTAGGAGCAGGCATCGTATTTTTGTGCGATAGTTTGGTGGGGGCTTGTAAATGGGAAAACCTTTTTCTTGGACATGTCCATATTGCAATCAGGTCGCAACCATCACGGACAGCAACACGAGCTATGGATCGCACACTTTTGACGAGGCGAACAAAGATGGTGATCTTGGCATCAAGACGGCGGTAGTTGTCTGTCCCAACCCGCCATGTCGTGAATACATGATCGTTGCTTCACTCCACAAAAATAGGTTCAACGGCAACAATTGGGTGCTTTCGGGCGATCCAATCGAGACGTGGCAACTGAGACCGAAGTCGCTCGCGAAGCCTTTCCCCGCATATATCCCATCAGCAATTCTCGGTGACTATAAAGAGGCTTGCCTGATCGTCAACGACAGTCCAAAGGCTTCTGCGACCCTTTCGCGTCGCTGCTTACAGGGAATGATTCGCGACTTTTGGAAGATTTCAAAGCCAAAGTTGTTTGACGCTATTAAGGAACTGGAATCAAAGGTCGACCCAAGCACGTGGCGCGCCATCGACGGAGTTCGCAGCGTCGGAAACATTGGTGCTCATATGGAGAAGGACATCGATTTGATCGTAGATGTCGATCCCGAGGAGGCGAAGACCCTGATCGGCCTCATCGAGTTCCTGCTAAAAGACTGGTATGTATTGCGCCATGACCGCGAGGAACATATGCAAAAGGTGATTGATCTCGCTCAATCGAAGGCTGACGCGAAGAAGGCGCTGCCCGCGGCTCCCTAGCTAGAGGTTCGCCCAGATCTCGCCTCTGAGACTTTTGATGTACAGGAGCTGCGAGTAGCAGTGCATTGCCGGGCTTTCAACCCCGGCAATGCACTGCCATTCCGGGGTTGGTAGCGCATACCTCAAGAGCGATAACACTCGGTCACACGGCTTTACCCAATGACGGGTGTGTCTGGCTGATTCAAAAAAGATACAATCGTCGAAACGCGAAGGGGGATATGAGATATGTTGAGGATTCTTCGAACGATTTGGAGCGATTTCAAGAAGGAGCTGCCTAAGACGCTGCTCGGTATAGCGGTTAGCGGGTTAGGTTTTCTTCTTGCCCTTGGAATCGATCACTGGTCGGAGCAGCAAAAAGACATGGAAACTTATCGCTCCATGCTCACGGCAATACGCTCTGAGGCAGCTGCCAATCGAGCAACCCTCGATACCAGCTACGCGACGTATTTTTCTGACGGGCTGGTTGTCCAGGAGTTCAGCTACTCCACCGTGACTCAAATGTTTGCAAGTCCCCTCTTCATGAAATATGCGAAACCTGAGGATGTTGTGTTGCTTAACACCTACGTCCGCACCCTGGCTCTCGCTAACGGTTATCGGAGAGTGGCCGAAACTCTCAATATCCAACAGCCGCGCGGCTATGATTCTTGGATGCCAGGCTTGAACAAAGTGTGGGGCCAAAAATTGCCCGAGCTCTCAAAGGAGATCGACGAGGTCGCCAAGATCAAGGAATAACCGGCAATCCATCGCACCGTCGCAAATCGACAAGTCCAAGACGTCCGTGTCCACCAATCAGCCCATCAATCCAGCTTCCTGCGATGCTCGTCCAGCCATTTCCTCGAGTCATCGCTTATCTGCACCATGTTCGCAACCGACGCCAGGCGGTTCTGAAACAAACTGCGATGCCCTGGAAGAAGTTCAGTTTTCAACCCGGCCGCAAACTCCTTCTCCGCTTCATCGAATCGCTCCAGCAACGCGTAGTCGATAGCAAGTTCAAAGTGGAGAAAGGTCTTTTTTTGCTCCACCGTTTCCACCCACATCGAGTACTTGATGGTTTCAAGATCTCCCGCATGCAACGGCAAGAAGCCCGATGTCCAGGTGCCTGCGAGGTAACGGTCTTGCGGATCGAGGGGCTTTTCGATGTTATACGCGGCGATCTGGTGCATCTTCAGCGCGTCGGCGAAATCCCGCAGATACCAATCTGCCTCGCCCAGATTGATCGCGCTCAGCGCCGTTGGGGAAATCCGGTTCGCTTCTTTGAATGCTCGCTGAGCTCCGGGAAAATCCCCCAGAAGCAAACTGCAGGCACCCAGATTATTCTGCGCCATTGGAGATTCGTGATCGACGTCTACGGCCTTTTGAAAATCCGCCCTTGCCTCGGCCACTTTCGACTGATTAAAGCTGATAGTCCCGCGTTGCAGGTAGCAGCCTGAAAAGTCCTGCGGCTGTTTCTCAATGCACTTTTGCAGCAACCCAAGCGCCGTTTCAAAGTCTCCCGTCATCTCGTACCGGATTGCCTTCAAATAGTCGATTTGGTAGTCCTCCCCAAATTGGTCTTCCAGATACTTCAGTTTCGCGTCTTCCACTTCGGGGGCCGAATACTTCTCTCCAGCCACCGGCTGAAAGACCTGGGCCATGGCGATGCCTCGCGTAGCCGCTGGATTGTTTGGATTGGTCTTCAGAGCGTCGCCGTAGGCCTCTTCCGCCGCCTTCCATTCACTCTTCGCCATCAAGCGGTCGCCCATTTGCTGATAGATGAGAGAGACCTTCCGGTTGGTCGCGATGTTCTCGTAGCTCTGGAAATAATCAATGTCATACTTGTATTTCACATAACCGGCGATCAGAAGCGCGGAGACAAAAGAAAGCAACACCCAATTGGCGATAAGAAACCGCGCAAGCGTCCGAGATCGTGCCATGATCCCGCGCGGTTCCACATCGGCTTTCAGTAATTTCTTAAGCGCGTTGACCTCTTGCTCAAGGTCGCTTACTCTCTTCTGGATATCTGGTTCTTCCATCGTTTGACCTCGCAAAGATATTGGACTTGTCGCGCATCGCGCGTTTCCTCGGTGACCCACTCTCGCCTGTCATTCTGAGCGAAGCGCAGCGGAGTCGAAGAACCTGCATTTCGGTTCTGTGCCTCTAGGGCAGGATAGCTCCACCTATCTACGGTCTTTTAGCTCCCGTCCCCGTTGATACCCGCTTCCGAATCAGATTCCGTGACTGCGGTGATGGAGTCCCGTTCACTCTGGGTATTCCTTGAGGTTATCCAGAAAACGATGGCTAGGGAAGCAATAATTCCAAGCAACGTTCCATTCATCAACCAGAATGAACGAAGAGCCGGGACAACACCTCTTAGTTTGTAATTCGCGATCATAGCGAGTTCGAGTCCGATGAGCAGTGCTCCGTTTAGCCCCAGGAGGATCCTGGCGACCTTTGACCAAAGGTTATTCGGCAAAACGATAGAAAGGAGCAATGCGACGGCTGTTCCGCCCGCAAGGCTCTTGACGAATTGGAAGCCACCAATGGCTGATAGGGGCGTGAGAATGCCGATATAACGGAACCCCAACAAATCGAATGCCACGTAGGACAAGCCAAGTAGTCCGGCCAGGGTAGATATTCGCCGGTTCCCACCTCGAAAACTGCCGCCAGGCATCAGGGGCCCTACCAAAACAAACGAGCACCCAAGTAACATGACAGCGAGACTGATCTTGATCGGCGTGCTCATGCCCTTCCACTTTATGTGAAGGACACGCTGGGCATACTCGTCACCCTGATCCGCGGCCTTTTGGTACCAGCGAACTGCCTCGGCGAGATCCTGCGGTACACCTCGACCGAAGTAATACATATTGCCGAGGTTATATTGAGCTTTCGCGTAACCCTGGCCAACGGCCTTGCGGTACCAGCGGAGAGCTTCGGCGTAGTCCTGTGGGACTCCTTGTCCCTGCTCGTACATGAGTGCTACGGCGTCTTGACCTTTTGCGTCACCCTGATCGGCGGCTTTGCGGTACCAGCGGTAAGCCTCGGAGTAGTCCTGTGGAACCGCCTGGCCGTAGAGATACATAGAGCCGAGACCGTCTTCACCATTCGGATAGCCCTGGTCGGCGGCTTTTCGGCGCAAGCGGAGTGCCTCGTCGAAGTCCTGGGGCACTCCTTGGCCGTGGGAATACATGGTTGCTAGTTCGGATTCAGCCTTCGCGTCACCTTGGTCGGCGCGGATGCGGTATGCTCTGGCGTCCTGAGCGAGTTGCTGTTCATTGGCTTTAGTTTTGTGAACCTGCCAAGCGATTGCTGCCGCACAGATCACGGCGACACAAGCAGCAAAGGTTGCAGGCTTCCAAGTTGGGGTTTCTGGCCACTCGGCAATTGTAGCGCCGCACGCCCCGCCTCAATCCCTTTGCAGAGAATTACCCCCAATCGGCGCATGATAAGAGAGGTTGGAGATTGACCCGGCATGGGCAGCTCACCAGCCGCGGGAGACCAGTCCGCCCGGAAGGCCAAAATGTCTACCGGTCCGTACCCCCGCACAATGACCCCTACCCCCCTAACCCCCTGGGGGTATACATTCATTACCTATTTTCTCGTAAAGATCGACGTATGAATAGTTTAAGAATTCCATCCGTTGCCTAAATAGTAATCATTGCCTGCCGTTTTCGGCCCCCAAACCTCGATTTTGCGGCCGAAAACTTGTGTCCCGAGTCCCAAAAACGCTGCCATCCTGAGCCGGAGCTGGGAAACCACAACTGCCGCTTTGCCGAAAATAACCCGTACGCGGCGCACAATAAGAGAATGAACAATCATCGCGGGCGCAGCGTTTCGCCAGTCCCTATTCCCTAGTCCCCGGCCAGGCCGCCCGAAAGACCAATATGTTTACCAAATAAATAATCCCCCCTGCCCCCCTATACCCCCGAATCAAATTCCTGCTGACTCCCTTCGCGTTTCGAGATAAAGTGATCCTGCACGCCAAATTCCCCCTCGCGCAGGAGATCCCCATGCCCACCCCAGCAGCTCTTCCAACCAAAATCATGATCATCCGCCACGCGGAAAAGCCACCAAAAAAGGGCGGTGTGCCGCTCGATGTCCAGGAGAACGGAGAACCCGGCAACGGAAAGTCGCTGATCGTGCCCGGATGGCAGCGCGCCGGCGCATTGAACGCCTTCTTCGCCCCGTACAAAACCACGCCCGCCAACGCCGAGATCGCGACGCCGGATTCTATCTACGCCGCCAGTCCCACCAGCGAGTCCCAGCGCCCCTGCGAGACGGTCACTCCACTGGCGGCCTGGCTCAACTACGTGCAAGGCACCCCGCAATTCAATGTCAACTTCACCATCGGCGGCGGCGAGCCGGCCATGGTGGCCAGCGTGCTCGCGCTCAGCGGCGTGGTGCTCATCTGCTGGGAGCACGACAACATCATGCCCAACGTCATGAGCGCCATCAACACGCAGGTTCCCATCGCCAACTACGCCTCCATTCCCAATCCTTTCCCCAACGTCTTTTATCTCGTCTGGGTTCTTAACCTGAATCAGAATCAGGCCGGCAACAACTATACATGGTCCTCAGTCAACCAGAACCTTATGGCCGGCGACGTGTAACTCTGAAGGACGACGGTGACCGTGCTCTTGACGGATAATTGAACCATGCCGGAACACCTCGTCACCCTAACCGAAATCCGCGCCGCCGCCGCCCGCATCGCCAGCATCGCGGTAAGAACCCCGCTTGTCGAAGCCTCCTTTCCCGGCATCTCCGGCTACGGAACCGGCAAACGAATCTACCTCAAAGCGGAAAGTCTCCAACCCATCGGTGCTTTCAAAATCCGCGGCGCGGCCAACAAGATTCTGCAACTCACGCCCGAAGAAATCGCCCACGGCGTCATCACCTACTCCAGCGGCAACCACGCCCAAGGCGTAGCCTACGCCGCCCGCGAGGTGGGTGCAAAAGCCGTAATCGTCATGCCGTCGAACGCCCCAGCCATCAAGCGCGCCGCCACGCTGGCCCTCGGCGCTGAAGTGGTAGACGTCGGCCTCGCCTCCAGCGAGCGCCTCGTGGTCGCCGAGCAGCTTGTGCGCGAGCACGGCTACATCGTCATTCCCCCCTATGACGATGAACAGATCATTGCCGGCCAAGCCACCTGCGGCCTTGAAATCGCCGAAGCAATTCCCGATATCGATCTGGTCCTCGCCCCGGTCTCCGGCGGCGGCCTGCTCTCCGGCGTTGCCGCAGCCGTCAAGCAAATCAGCCCCAAAACCAAGGTCTTCGGCGTCGAGCCCGAGCTGGCTGGCGACACCGCGGAAAGCTTCCGCACCGGCGCAATCGTCACCTGGCCGGCCGAGCTCACCAGCCGCACCATCGCCGACGGCCTTCGCACCCAGAGCGTGGGCCAGCGCAACTTCGCCCACCTCCAGGCCTTCGTTGACGGCGTCGTTACCGTCACCGAAGCCGAGATTCGAGCTGCCATGCGCGCCATCGTCGCCGCCACCCGCCTCGTCCCCGAGCCAAGCGGAGCCGTAGCCACCGCCGCCCTCCTCTTCCACGCCGCGGAGCTGCCCCACTACACCACCGCCGTAGCCGTAGTCAGCGGCGGCAACGTCGATCCCGCTTTCCTCGCCCAAGTCCTCACCGAAGGCTGATCTTGCTCACTGAAAACGCCCTTTAACGTCGTTCAATTATGATTTTGCCTGTGAACAAGCCCCGCAATCCCGCGCTCCGCATCCTCGCACTCGCTCTGGCCCTGTGCTGCGCCATCCTACCCGCATACGCCCAAAAAAAGCCTCGGCAAGACGAAAAGCCCATGGCCGGCCCGCGTGCCACAGCCCTGCGCATCACCTGGATCTACGTCTCGTCCGACTTCTCCTCGCAAAAGCTTGACCGCGTGCAGATCGGCCGCGAGATGGTCATGGCGGAAAAGAGTGGTCCCTGGATGCGCGTCTACGCCAACACCGATATCGTGGAGGTGCGCCAGAAAGACGCGCCCGAATTCGGTCGTGACGAAACCCCGCCGCCCATCTCCGGCTGGATCGAGGCCAAAGGCGTTGTCGTTGAAACCACCCCCAACGGCGACCAGATTCTCATGGGCGAGGCTGCCAATCAGGAGTCGTTGGCCAGTGACCCGCGCGGCCCGGCCAACGCCGCACAAAGCGCGCGTCTGCTCTATCGCCGCCTGGTCGAGATGTTCCCCAACTCCCCGCTCGTGCCTGACGCCGCATGGCGCGCCGCTGACATTCTCTGGCAGTTGCAAAAGGCCGACGCCTCCTCGCGCCCCTCCGCCAAAGAGAAAGACCCCTACCTTCGCGACCAGATGGACGAAGACGAGCTCACGAAGGTCGTCAAGTTTTATCCCCACACCCGCTCGGCCGATCTGGCTGCCTTTGAACTGATCGACAACAAGCTCTGCGGGGACTGGCAAGGGTCGTCCAAATGCCCTGAGAAGGAATCCGAATACTACGAGAAATACGCGGCAGAGAACCCCGACGGCCCACGCACCGCGCAGGCACTCTACCAAGCTGTTTACCGCCAGGCCGTTCTCGCCGACATGTACACCGCGGACAACAACGACAAAAAAGCAGGCGAAGCCCACAACCACGCCAAAGAACTTACGGCAAGACTCAAGGACCACTTCCCTCAATCCGATTACACCTGGAGAGCCGGAGCTCTGGTGTACAAATTGGATGAAGGCGTTCCCGTTTACGGAATCGATCGGGAGTGAGGCGCGGACACCGCTTCAGACTTGCCCGCGTTTGCCGCAAATTAAATGTGAGCTTTAATCTCTGAGGTATTCTTTTCTGTAGATGTCCGGTCGAAGCTCGGCCATTTTTTCACAGCCTGAAAACCAGCACGACGGAGGCTTTTTGAACCCCTATATTCAGTCGATCTTATTAGGCATTGTCGAAGGCTTGACCGAGTTTCTCCCCGTCAGTTCGACGGCCCATCTGCGCATTGCCGAAGCGTTGATGAAGATCCCGCTCGACGACGCATACTGGAGTATGTACACTATCGTCATTCAGTTGGGCGCCATTCTGGCCCTCGCGCTGCTTTACCTGGGCCGCATTGTCGAGTTCTTCCGCACCTTTCCCAAGGGCGAAAATGGTACCCGCACCTGGTTCAACCATCCCATCTCCCTGACCATCATCGCCTTTGTTTTCACATCCGGGCCCGCCCTGCTGCTGCACAAGTGGAGCGAGAAGAACCTGCGCAGCATTACTGTTATTGCCATCGCCCTGCTTCTCGGCGGCATCCTCATGTGGGTCATCGATTCCTGGAGCAATCGCCACGAGTCAAACACGCTCGACGTTGAAGATATGAGCATCGGCCAGGCCATCTGGATCGGCCTCTGCCAGACCCTTTCGGCGATCTTTCCCGGCACCTCGCGTTCCATGTCCACCATCGCCGCCGGCCAGATGGTCGGCCTCGACCGCCCATCGGCCCTCGAGTTCAGTTTCCTGCTCTCCATTCCCACCATGATGGCCGCCACCTGCTGGGACCTCCTCAAGGAGCTTCACCCCAGCAAGGCCGCGCAGGCTGCCGGAACCGCCGCCGCCCATGTCACCATGAACTCCGAACGCTGGATCGTCCTCGTCATCGGCCTGGTCGTCTCCTTCATCGTGGCCCTCGGCGTCGTGGAATGGTTCCTGATGTGGGTCCGCAAGCATGGGTTCACCATGTTCGCTATCTACCGGATTCTTCTCGGCGTAGCGCTGCTGATTTGGGGAGCGAAGTTTATCGGAGGCTGAGCGAAAATGAAAGTTGCTGTATCTCTCCTCGTCCTGCTCTGCGCCTTCCAGTTTGCTTATGCGCAGGCGATCATGGAGCCCGCCGACCGGCCCGTGACGTTGACCGGTACGATTCGAGAGATGCATGCTTATGGACCTCCGGGTTGGGGAGAGACAAAGAAAACGGATGCGAAATTCAGCTATTTGGTAATCGAATTACAGAAGCCAATCAATATTCCATGCACCCCTGAACGGCCGGAATGGAGATCGATCGATTGCAAGTCAACTAGGCAGCTCCAATTGTTCGTCTCCTCAGACTCCCCCAGCGAACTAGAATTGACCGCCAAGAAGCTGCGGGGAAAAAGGGCAGCTGTGACAGGCACACTTCAGTGGCATGTCGCGCCGGGCGAAATGACCCCAATTTATATCAATGTGACCGCGATCCAAGCCAGCCCAATTGGTTCGTAGGGAAATCTCACATCCGTTCGAGGCAACGCTCCCAAATGTGTGGCATATTACAGATATAGGGTGGCGAATATGACAAGTAACTTGACAATCGACGATGGATTTGTCAGTGAAGCGCGGCGACTAGGCCACCATGCCACCAATGAAGAAGCTGTGACCGCCGCCTTAAAGGAATACATCGACCGGCGAAAGCAGCTAGAGATTCTAAAGTTTTTTGGAACTATCGATTACGATCCTACTTACGACTACAAGAAAAACCGCCAGCTTGACCACATTGAGATTGACCCGCCTGATAACTCTCTCCAATAGGGTCGCATCGCAGGACACACAAGCCGCCCGCTTGTCGGCCCCTGACCTCTGATCTCTGCCCCCTGATCCATCAATGCCGGGGGTCCACACCATGGTTCCCCCTGCCCACATTTCTCCAAAAATCCTCTCCCGCACCGGGATAATAAAAGCTGCTCTGGGACTCTTAGTCCGCTTTTTCGGCTCGTTCGCGGCAGGTTTCTGAGCGGCCAATCAGCGGGAGCGCCCCTGTCATGAAGCCAATTCGCATTGTTCTGTCGCCCACGCGAAGCCGCCCCTGGAATGTGTTTCTGGGGCTTGTGCTGTTGCTGGGCTCGCTCCTCCTTCTTCTTTCCCTGGCGACCTATCATCCATCGGATCCCTCGTTCAATACAGCCACGGGCCTCCCTGCCCGCAATTGGGTCGGCCTCTTTGGCGCTTCTCTCAGCGACCTTCTGCTGCAAACTCTTGGCATCACGGCAGTCTTCCTGCCGTTGTGGCTTGGTGGCGTTGGCTGGACATGGATGCACTCCCGACCCAGCGGTTCCGCTCTGTTGCGCTGGGTCGGCACTCTGCTGGCGCTCACCTTTCTGCCTGCCGTTTTCGGGCTGCTGCCGTGGCGTCTGCTCTGGCTACATGAGCTCCCCATCGAGGGCGTCGTGGGTCGGCTCGTCGCCAGAATCCTCGTTGTCTACTTGAACATCCAGGGCGCGTGGCTCGTTGCTGGCGTACTCGCCGCCACCGGACTCTACCTGGCCTCCGCGGTCAGCTTCTGGGCTCTCAAAGAGGGTGTCGCGGACCGCTGGCTCCTCTTCCGCTCCTGGCAGGACCGTTGGCGCAACTGGCGCGAGGAACGGGCCGAGCGCAAGATCGACAGCCTCAACCTGCGTGCCGAGGAGCCGGTGTCCGCCCCTGCTCTGGACGAAGAAGAGCCGCGGCGCGGCTTCTTTGCCAATCTTTTCCGCCGTAAGCGCGAGCCTGAACCAGACCCGCTGGACGAGATTCCCGCCTACCAGCGCGCGCCTCTCGAGCCGCAACCAGCGCAGATTCCAGTCTCAGCCGCAGTCGGCAGACCCAGCATCTGGGAGCGCGCCGAAGCCCAGTCAGCGATCGCTGGCGATGCTCCGGTCATGAGAGGTACCCCGGCCTACGCTTCGTCGGCGAAGTTGGAGCCTATCCCGGCCCCGTCCGAACCTTTCTTTACCCCAGCGCCGCCCTTGCCGCCGAGGGCCTTCCAGCCCCAGCCGGCGCAGCCTCAGCCCGCTCAATTCCCGTTCGATTCTGCTCCCATCTCCGCCTCCGCCCCAGGTGAAGCAATTGCCATCCAACCCCGCGCCTACACTGAGAATCGCACCGCCGTCGTCGCGCCCAAAAATGTCAGTGGCTTCAAGCTCCCGCCCAGCACTCTGCTCCATCCCGGCGAAGGCCCCCAAGCCGTCCGCGAGGACGAATTGCGCGACGAAGCCAAGGTCCTCGTCGAAAAATGCGGCGAGTTCGATGTCCGCGGCCAGGTCGTCCAAATCAACCCCGGCCCCATGGTCACCACTTACGAGTTCAAGCCCGAAGCGGGCGTCAAATACTCGCGCGTCACCGGCCTCGCTGACGACCTTTGCCTCGCCATGCGCGCTGAGAGCATCCTCATCGAGCGCATGGCCGGCAAGAACACGGTCGGCATCCAGGTGCCCAATCACCGGCGCGAGACCATCCAGTTGCGCGATTGCCTTGAGTCGGAGATCTTCTTCAAGGCCAAGTCGCGGCTCACTATCGCCATGGGCAAAGACATCAACGGCCGCATCGTCACCGCCGACCTTGCCTCCATGCCTCACGTCCTCATCGCCGGCAGCACCGGCTCGGGCAAGTCAGTGGCCATCAACGCCATGATCATGAGCCTGCTCTTCCGCACCACGCCCTCCCAGGTCCGGCTCATCCTCGTCGATCCCAAGCGCGTTGAACTGGGCATGTACGAGGGCGTTCCGCACCTGTTCACACCCATCATCACTGAACCCAAGCTGGCCGCCAACGCGCTCCGCAATGCCGTCCGTGAAATGGAGCGCCGTCTCAAGCTCCTCGCTAGCCGCAGCGTCCGCAACATCGAGCAGTACAACAAGCTCTTTGAAAACACCATGCCTTCGCTCTTCGACGACAGGGAAGACAATGAGCCGCTGCCCTTCATCGTCATCATCATCGACGAGCTGGCCGACCTGATGATGCTCGACCGCTCCAACGTCGAAGAGTCCATCACGCGCCTTGCGCAGATGGCCCGCGCCGTCGGCATCCATCTCATCCTGGCCACCCAGCGCCCCAGCGTCGACGTCATCACTGGCCTCATCAAGGCCAACATTCCCACGCGCATCAGCTTCCGCCTGGCCACCAAGGTCGACTCGCGCACCATCCTCGACACCAACGGAGCAGAGGCTCTGCTGGGCCGCGGCGATATGCTCTTCCTGCCCCCCGGAACCAGCCGCCTCATGCGCCTTCATGCCCCCTATGTCAGCGAAAAGGAGACCGCCGCGGTGGTTGGCTTCTGGAAGGCGCAGGGTCAGGCCGAATACGTCGAAGGCTTCCTCGAATCGCCCAAAGACGAGCGCGAAGGTGTGGAAGGCTCGGCCGCCGGCGCAGACGAGAACGATCCCCTCTTCAACGACGCCGTGCAGTTGGTCTTCGAGTTTGGCAAGGCCTCCACTTCCCTGCTCCAGCGCCGCCTGCGCATCGGCTACGGCCGCGCTGCTCACCTCATTGACCTCATGGAGCGCGATGGCCTGGTAGGCCCCGCCGACGGCTCCCGCCCGCGCGAACTCCTCAAAGCCCCCAACTGGCTCCACGAAGTCGCAGCCACCGCCAACGATTGAGCCCAACAGGCTGGGAGGCGCGCAATGCCGGATATACGAGCAATGCTTCGCAAAATGCCAGGGTTTCGGGCCGCCAGGTTTGTTTACCATCTGGTGCCGAGCGTGGAATCGCGCAACGCGACCCTTTTGCTACTGCACCCGCCAGCCGGTCTCTACCAGCCCTACGGAACCACTTCCAACGACCGCTATCCAGAGATATTTCAGCAGGTGCGAGAGCAGATCGGCGATGGCGCGGATCGGCGCATCCTCTCCTTCGGTTGCGCCACCGGCGAAGAAGTCTTCACCCTGCGCCGCTACTTCGCTCAGGCCACCATCGTCGGGCTCGACATCAATCCCTACAACATCTCCGTCTGCCGCTCCCGCCTGCGTAAGACCAAAGACACAAAGATCGTTTTCTCGGTTGCCGGATCGGCAGCGAATGAGGCCAGCGCAAGCTACGACGCCATCTTCGCCATGGCCGTCTTCCGTCACGGCGATCTCAACAAAATCCCGCCGCCGTCAACCTGCCGCCATCGCATTCAATTCGCAGATTTCGAGCAGTCAGTTCATGATCTGGCCCGATGCCTCAAGCCAGACGGGCTGCTGGTGATCCGCCACGCCATGTTCCGCTTTGCCGACACCACTGTGGCATCGCAATTTGAAGCCGTCTTTAGCCTCGACCCCGGCGAGAATGGTCCGCTCTATGACCGCGACAATTGCGTTCTGCCAGATGCCGTCGATCCCGATGTAGTCTTTCGCAAGATCGCATAACTCTCAGTTGGGACCACAATAGCCGGTCATTGCTCCCACGCATATACTTATAAATGAGCTACTTCAATCCAGGGGCATCGAAAGTCTCAATATCCTCGTTCTTTGCCCCTGCTGCTTCTGGCGCAAGGAAGAAGATGCTCTGGATTGCCGCGCGAGCCGAGGTTGACGATGTCCCTGAATGCATACTGGGCTTATGGACTTCGCATCCATGCGGACCTGGAGTGTCCTGAGTTGCCTTCGCTTCCAAACGCAACGGGCAATCCCGATGTAACTATTCATTTGCTGCCTGCATCGGCTGAGGCTCTTGACCCCCTCGACAAGGTTTCGTACGAAGTGGGGTCTGGGATCTTTCAGCTGGCGGTGCCTGGTGTGGCGCTCTATCGCGTTGAGCAAGGTAGCCGCATCTTCATCGCGCCGCTGCCCGATGTCCCGGCTGAAAGGCTGCGCCTGTTCCTGCTTGGTTCTGCCATGGGCGCGCTGCTTTACCAGCGCGGGCTGTTTCCGCTGCATGGCAGCGCGGTAGAGACGCCCTGGGGCGCGATGATCTTTGTCGGAGCCCAGGGCGCAGGTAAATCTACACTGGCTGCGCATTTTCATCGCCGGGGATACCGGTTGCTCTCGGACGATGTCTGCGCGGTGGCTTCCACGCCGGAGGGTCTGCAAATTCTTCCCGCTTTGGCCCGCTTCCGGCTCTGCGCCGATGCCTACGAGCGCCTGCAAAGTCCGCAGGGCGCAAGCTTCGATGTAGATAAGTTTGTGGTACCCATGGGAGAAGGTTATTGTCCTGACCCTGCACCGCTGACGGCGATTCATATCCTCGCCGATCACGAAAGCGGGACTCCAGCGTTCGAGGTATTGCGCGGCTTTGATCGCGTGCAGCAGCTTCTTGAGAATCTTTATCGCCCTCACTACCTCAAAGGTCAGTCCACGCAAGCCGATCTCATGCGCATGGCCGGCCTGATTGCACAGCAAGCTACCATGGTTGCAGTGACCAGGCGGCGCGATCCAGAGGCCATCGAGGGATTCGTCGGCTTCCTTGAATCGGAATGGGCGCGGCGCTTTGCCTCAAACCCATCGCCAGGCGCCCGTGAGGAGAAGAACTAGATGCGCGTGTATAGACCCGAAGACAAGTTGTCCCGCGCGCAGATGCTCTCCACCGAGTTGGACCAGGAAACGGTTCTGATGAGTATCGATGCCGGGGCGTACTACGGTCTCAAGGGAACCGCGCAATGCATTTGGGAGCAATTGGAAACTCCTTTGACCTTTTCGGCCCTCATAGACCGCTTGGTCGAGGAGTATGAGGTCTCGCCGGAGGCCTGCGCCGCGGACCTGGCAGGTTTTCTGGCAGAGATGGAACGGGAAGGCCTTCTGCGTGTGGAGTGATCTGATTCGCGCTGCGCGGTTGCCGGGCGCCAAATGGCGGCTTCTCTGGGAAGCGCTCATCGCTCTCGTCATCGCTCGCGCATCGATGGCATTTCTGCCATTTCGGCGCATTGCCACTTGGTTGGGAACCCCCGGCGTCGAGACACCGCACACTGCGCCGCCAGAAGAAGTTCGTACAGCGCAAGAGGTCGGATGGGCAGTCGGCGTCGTTGCGCGCCGGGTGCCGTGGGATGGGCGCTGCCTGGCCCAGGCGCTGGCCGCCACCCGCATGTTGCGCCGCCGCGGCCTGGAGGGAACCGTAAGTTTTGGCGTTTGCCAGGGTGAATCCGCAGGCTTCGACGCTCATGCCTGGCTGCGCGTTGGTTCCTGCTTCGTCACAGGCGCTCCGGATCATCAGCGTTTCCAGGCCTTCACCACCTTCGCACGGAGAAAGCCATGAGCGGCATCTATGGCATCTATAGGTTTGACGGCGCGCCCGTTGACCCGCTTTGGCTTGCGCGGATGAAGACCGCCATGGCCTTCTACGGCCCGCACGGTGGCGACTGCACTGTTGAGGGGCCGGTGGGCTTGGGACACCTGCTGCTGGAGATCAACCCGGAAGACGCCTTCGAGAACCAACCTGTACAGGGCGTTCGTGGCCCGATTGTCAGCGCGGCGAGGCTCGACAATCGCGCTGCGCTTCTTGAGGCCTTCAATATCTCCGCAACAGAAGCCCCGCACGTGCCAGACGGTCGGTTAGTGAGTTTAGCCTTCGATCGCTGGGGCGAGGAACTCTGCTCGCACCTCCAGGGCGATTGGGCTCTGGCAGCCTGGGATGCGCGGGCACGCCGTCTTTTACTAGCCAGAGACGCCTGCGGCAATGCCACCCTCTACTACCATCAGGGCCAAAGCTTCATCGCCTTTGCCTCCAGTCTCAAGGCCCTGCTGGCACTTCCCGGCGTGGTCCGTGAACCCGACCGGCTGCGCCTTGCGGAAGTGCTGGTGAGCTGGCAACACGATGCGGAGCTGACAGCGTACAAGGGCTTTCGGCGGCTGGTGTGGGCTCATGCCATGGCGGTTAATGCCGACGGCCAGACCCGCTTGTGGCGTCATTGGTCGCCTACGGGGCGCGCTCTGCTCACCTACCGCCGCGACGAGGAATATGTTGAAGCCTTTCTGGAACACTACACACGTGCGGTGGAGAGCTGCCTGCGCACACAAAAGCCCATAGCAGCTCAGCTCTCCGGCGGTCGAGATTCAGGGTCAGTCGTAGTTCTGGCAGCACAGCTTCTCGCCAGCCAGGGCCGCGGGCTGACAGCCTATACCTCGGTGCCTCGCCTGCCTCCAGACGGAGCCAGCGAACGCGAACTGGGCAACGAATGGGAGATGTCCTGCGCAACCACCGCCATGGCGGGAACCAATGTAACTCATCTGCCCATCGACGCCGCGAACTACGGCGTCCTCCAGGGCATAGAATCCCTGCTCGATGCCCACGATGGCCCGGCTCATGCGGCCAGCAATCAATACTGGCTCCAGGCCATTCTTCAAGCTGCCTCCGTTAGCGGGGCTGGCGCAGTGCTCACCGGGCAGATGGGCAATGCCACAGTCTCCTGGGATGGAAATGGCTCGGCGCTGCTCGCGCTTTTGCAGGGACATTCGGCCGCAGCTTTACAGCTCTTTCTTCATGCAGAGCCAAATCCATGGCTCACCCTGAAGCGGCAAATCCTCAAGCCGTTGCTGATGCCGGCTCTGTATGCCTTCCGGCGCGTCAAAACTTCGCCCAGTAGCATTTGGCGGGATTATTCGGCCCTCAATCCTCGCTTGGCCGCCGAGCTCGATATAGACGGCCGGATGCGCGCCGCCAAACATGATCCAACCTTCACATTCTCCCCGCTTCAAGACGCTCACCTCTTCTACTTCCAGCCCGCTTTTTGCGTTGGGTGCGGAATTGCGTCGGAGATGGCGGCCAGACATTCACTCGCCTCACTCGATCCAACCGCCAACCTCGCGCTACTCGAGTTTCTCCTGCGGGTTCCCGACAACCAGTTTCGCCGCAAAGGCCAAAGCAGCTTTCTGATGAAGCGAGCCTTCCGCAATCAATTGCCCGCTCCAGTACTGAACGTCAAGAATAAGGGCGTCCAGGCCGCCGATCTCGGCCACCGCATTCTTCGCGAGTTGTCTGCGTTCCGCGAATCTCTGAATTCTCTCGATTCATTTCCTGAGGCGCAGGATATCCTCGATATGCCGCTTCTTCACCGTTGCCTTCAGGCTCTGGTGGCCAAGGTCGACTCAGCCAGCACAGCAAGCGCGAGCGCAATTCTGCTGCGCGGGCTCGGAGTTGGGCTTTTTCTCCGTCGTCTGGCGGATTCTCGTTCGTGAGGTTCTAAGCATTCATGCCGCACAGCCAGCTCAAGCAGTTCTCTCTCCAGTTGCCCGCGGGCCGTCGCGCCCTTAAGCTGGTTTGGGCAGCCGCGGGATGGCGAACTGTGGCCTGGGGTGTCCTGCTTGTCGGCCAGGGATTGATTCCGGCCGGCCAGGCATTGCTGCTCAGAACCCTGGTAAACCGCCTCGTGGCTTCGCCTCGCTGGGACGCCATCGCGGCCCCGGCCTTGGGTATCGCCGGCCTCTGGATTCTAGGCCAGCTTTTTTCCAGCGCGCTTTCCTGGGTCAGGGCTGCCCAGGCCGAGCAGGTGCAGGATGAAGTCCATCGCTTGATTCACGTCCAGGCTCTTCGTATGGACCTGGCCTTCTATGATCACCCTGAATCCTACGATCAGCTGCACCGGGCTCAGATTGACGCCATCTCCCAGCCACTGGCCTTGCTTGAGAGCTTGGGTTCCCTGGTACAGAACGGGCTGGGCTTCCTGGTCCTCGCTGGAATTCTTTTTACCTACGCCGGATGGCTCCCCCTGCTGCTGGTTGCCACCGCCATCCCCGGGCTCTTTCTCGTGGGCCGTCACATCCTGAAGGAACACCGCTGGCGTCTGGACCACACCATTCAAGAGCGGCGTGCGCGCTATCTCGATTGGTTGATCACTGAGCAGGGCGCTGCCGCCGAGTTACGCCTCTTCGATCTTGGACCCTACCACCGCAAGGCCTTTGAGGACTTGAGGGCAAATCTCCGCGAAGGGCGGCTTCGCCTCGTCCGGCAAGGAGCCATAACCGAACTCGGCGCCGGATGCCTGGCGTGGGGCGGCAGCCTGGTAGGACTGGGATGGATGTTGCACCGGACTCTCGCCGGAAAGGCGGGGCTGGGCGATCTCCTGCTCTGCTTTCAGGCCTTCCAGCAATCGCAGATTCTCCTGCGTTCTCTCCTTGAAGGAGCGGGCAAAATCTACCGAAGCCTGCTCTTCGTTGAAAATCTTGACGAATTCCTGGCCCTGCAACCGGCGATCCTTTCCGGTCCGGCCGGCGAACCCGGCCTTCCTGTCAAGGAATCCATTCGCTTCGAGCGCGTCAGCTTCACTTACGCGGGCGGATTTCACCCGGCTCTGGACGGTTTCGACTTGGAAATCCCCCAAGGCAAAGTCGTCGCTCTCGTAGGCCACAACGGAGCCGGAAAAAGTACCCTCATCAAGCTGCTCTGCCGCTTCTATGATCCCGATGCGGGGCGAATTCTCCTCGACGGGGTCGACATCCGTTCACTGGACCCGGTCGCCATGCGCCGCCGGATTGCCGTCCTCTTTCAGGCCCCTCTGCATTTTCACGCCTCGGTCGCGGACAATATTTCCTTTGGAGATGTCGAGGCGGCATCCGACCGGCCTCGCATTGTGCAGGCAGCCAGGGATGCTGGAGCGCTCGAACCCATCGAGCGGCTCGATGGAGGCTTCGATGCATTGCTGGGCAAGTGGTTTGGCGGCGCGGAATTGAGCGGAGGAGAATGGCAGCGCATTGCACTGGCGCGAGCTTTCTTCCGCCGCGCCTCCTTGATCGTCCTCGACGAACCTACAAGCTCCATGGATTCCTGGGCGGAGCAGGACTGGCTCAGCCGCTTCCGCACCCTCACCGAGGGCAGAACAGGCCTGATGATCACGCATCGCTTCACCACCGCCATGCACGCCGACATCGTTCATGTTCTCGATAAGGGCCGCGTGGTGGAATCGGGTACTCATCAGGAACTGGTGGCACTGGGCGGATCCTATGCCCGCTCTTGGGCTGCCCAGATGCGGGAGATCGGCCATGCCTGAGACCCAGTGGCTTGAGAGATCGAGCCCGGCATTCCGCCTGATGATCGCCACATCCTAGCTAGCCCCGGACTCATGGAAAGAGAATCAAGCGGAGGCCATCCGCAAGTCCGTCGAGGCCGCGCCCGACTGGACGGAATTCCTCCACCTCGTCGATCGCCATCGCACGCCCGCCTTGAGCTGGGCTGCCCTCAAGCGAGTGCCTGAAATAGCGATTCCAGAGCCGGCAGCCCAGGAATTGCAGAAACGCAGCGATGTATACCGAAAGCAGGCCATCAAGCATTGCCTTCTGTTGGCGCAGTTGCTCAAAGCCTTCAATCGCGCCGGAATTCCTGCCATGAGCCTGAAAGGGCCCATCCTCTCCGATGAACTCTACTCAGATGTGGGATTGCGCCAGTCCAAAGACATCGACCTGGCAGTGGCGCCAGCCGATTTAAGCCGCGCGCAAGCTTGCCTCAACACTCTCGGCTGGCGTCTGGATTCCTCTTGGTTTCCAATGACTCCCCGCCAATGGGAAAGCTTCCTGTGCCATGAGCACGAGCTTCAGTTCTTCGCTCCCGGCCGCGCCGGCGTGCTGGAGCTCCATTGGCGCAACGAGTGGGATACTCCAGACCAGTACAGCGCCTGTTGGGCCAGGAGCATTCCCTCCGTCTGGCAAGGGTGCAGCTGCCAGACCATGGACCCCATCGATCAACTGCTCTACCTCTGCAATCATGGAGGCTTCCATGCCTGGTTCCGCGCCAAGTGGCTGGGGGATATAGCGCGCATCCATGCCGAAGGGCAAGTAGATTGGCAAGCAGTCCTGGTTCGTGCCGGGAACATCGGTCAGGAGAAGCCGTTGCTCGCCTGCCTGAAGCTGTTGCACATTGTGCATGGGCTACCCTTGCCCAATCTTAAGCCGGGCCGATCGCAGACGCTGCCGTCTTTTCTTATTGATAGCCCTCTATATCAAATCGGGGCTTCAAGGAATCCCACAGCGCTTGGCCCGCTGCAGATGCTCCACAGCCCCCTCCGCCTCATTCGCTACCAAAAAGCTAGCGTCGCCACGAAGAACCTGGCGTAAAGCCCTATCCAGGTTTACATACAACCGCCAGGATTTTAACGTGCTTCAGCTTCCTGACAGCGTTTTCTGGGCCTATGCGCCCCTCCATCCCATCTTGTCGGCGTGGCGGAAACTCGCGCGAATCTGGGCGCATTAAGTAGGAAACTTTTTGGAACTAAATATGCAAAAGTATGCACATTGCCACTTTTAATTACTGGCAAGTTGTTCACAATAAAAACGATCACATAGGAACACGACGTGCAGGGATAATGCCAAAGTGGTAGGGTTGGACTGCGCCCATAAATCCATTTCAATGGTAGTTTTGCGTTCGCGGGCGTATTCAGGATGTGTCATCCCGCTCAGGTCTAACCCCTAGGGCCTAACATACGATTTTTGGAGTGTGCAGCATGAAAAGAGCGGTTTTCTCGGCTTTGTTTCTCGGCTTGCTTGGCGCAGTAGCAGCGGTTCCCGCATCCGCTGACTCGACCATTTACAGCAGCGGCCCTGGCGTTAATAACACCACCAACTTTGATGCCTGGAACATTTCCAGTCCTTTTATAGTGACGAATTCGTTCACGCTCTTTGGCAACTCTAATGTGACAGGTACAACCTTTGATGTCTGGCTCAGCCCTGGGGACGCGATTTCGAGCGTAGACTGGTCGTTCGGGAATGTGGCTTTTAACAACTCTCTCGGGTCCGGGACCGCGACCCTGACTCCAGTCTTCGACGTATTGAATGGCTCAGGATTTGATGTCTATACGGCGTCTTTTTCAGGCCTCGATGTGTCGCTCACTGGCGGCACCTATTACTTCACGCTCCAGAATGCGGTGGTGACCAATAACGATTTTGCCTATTGGGATGAGAACGATGGGTCCTCAACCGGATATACAAATAGTAACGGGTCGATTGGTACCTTCGATTGCCAACCGGTTGTAGACGGCGGCGAGGGCATTTGCGGCCTTTCCGGTGGCGAAACCTTCACACTTGAGGGTACCAGCACAGCAACGCCCGAGCCATCCAGCTTTCTTCTCTTGGGCAGCGGACTTGCCGGGTTGGCGGGCCTGTTGAAGCGCAAGATCCGGGCCTGAGTTTTAAAGTGTTTCATTTGCCGTAGAGCGGGGCTGGCGGGGCAAAAGCTTACAGTCAGCCCTTTTGCTTTGGTTCTCCATACGCTGTGGCAACTGCCCCGCTTTCATGGATTTCCAGTGAAAATCCATAGGCGGTTACTGCCAAAGTTTAAAGATGTAGTACGATAAGAACATTGGGTGGAGTGGCCCCGACGTCATCTTGGCGTATTTTCCACGGAGGAGTTGCATATGAAGAAAGTCATTAAAAGGAGCCGTGAGCCCAGGAAAGAATGGACTGCCCCTGAGCTGAAGAAGATCGATATTGAGCAGATCACCGCAGCCGGCGGTGGCCATCGCGTCGATGGCAATATTCATGGAAGCTAACGGAAGCCATTTAGGCGACACAATATTTGCTGACCTATTTATTGCCTTGCCCGCATCAGCTTAGTTTCACTCTTAGCGGAAGTCCTATCATTTCAATAACGATGAGGTGATAGTCGCATCGCGGATTCTTGCTTCAGCCCAGATACTCATCTACAAGGTCAGGCAATTGCTCAGACCGTGGGCGGACCACCCACCGCACCGAGAATCCTCCGTTACAAGGGACGCCCGAGGCTCTTTACATATGCGCGATACCTGTCGCGGCACCCACGCCGTGAGCCACGATCCCTGTCGTTGGAGCAAGCCACCACATCTTCGATCGGTGCTTCTTCAGCTTGTAGCTGAGAAATGCGCCGTAACCGACCAGAGCGGTATCCACGCCGATCTGCCCCGCAAGCGAGGACGGCATCAAGGGATTCCCTTCGCGGCATTGGTGATTTGCGATGCAGTGTTGCGTCATTCCCATGTCTAGTGCACCCATTCCCAGGTTGAGTCCATTTAGCAGGTAAAACCCTGCGTTAGCGGTGCGCAATATTCTCACCGGAGGCATCCGCTCAACACCCGAGGCACCCGGCTCCGCAACCGCGCCTGCCGTAGAAAAACTGCCTGAGGAGAGGTTACCAGCGGCCTTGTCATCTGGCACGACCAGACTTGCATAGAGCAGCGGTGGGTGTTCGAGCTGCTTAAACGGAATTGCTACCTGCTGCGCCATACACGCGAGATTCCCCATGGCTATCACCAGCCCCAGCACTGCGGCATGCGTTGGATTCATTGCGTCCTCCAGCCGCAGCACATTTGCGGCTGCCGGAGTTATCGGAGGAATATGGAGGATTCAAGTGGCTCATTCGAGGACACTTTCTTTGAGCATTTTCATGAAACGGAAGGCATTGCCTGCAGATGAATACCTAGCCGAAACCAGCCAAAATAAAAACTGCCTCTCGATGAAGAGAGGCAGCTGACATTAAACGGATTGTCCGACGTAAATCTGAAAATGGAGCCGAAGATCGGAGTCGAACCGACGACCTGCTGATTACGAATCAGCTGCTCTACCAACTGAGCTACTTCGGCTTGCTCTGTCGATTTTATCCTGATCTGCCGACAGCGTAAAGCGGCTCGGCTATACTGCGGTCATGCAAGGCAACCCGGCAGCGGATTGGCAACGCCTCACGGAACACTACCGCGAGATGAGCGACGTGGAATTGCTGGAACTAGCAGCCTATATCGTCGATCTCACTGAGACAGCGCAGCAGGTTCTGCGTAATGAGATGAACTACCGCAGTCTCGACATGCCCCGACCCTCTGTCGAAGCGCCAAACCCCTCAGATCCTCCTGCGATACGACGGTGGGCCAGTTCCATCACCCCAGATACTGGCTCTGTGGAATCCAGCGACCCCGGTTCGCTCGATGACGATAATCTCCCCAATGAGTTTACCTGGAAGACGATGCTCTGCGAGTGTGACGACCGGAAACAGGCATGGCAGATTTACGAGGTATTGCGACAAGCGGGAATCGAGAGCTGGATTGAACAGCCCGGATCGCGCTATTCCCTTGAATTCAGCTATCCCCGTGTCTTGGTCGCAGCCGATCAGTTGGAAGAAGCGCGCCAGATTGCCACACGGCCGATCCCGCAGGACATTATCGATCTCTCTGAAATGGACTCGCCGGAATTTGAAACGCCCAAATGTCCAAAATGCGGAGCTGAGGATCCTGTACTTGAGAGTGTTGAGCCAACCAATGTCTGGCTCTGTGAGGCCTGCGGCGCGCAGTGGGCTGACCCGGCGACTGACCTGGAAGCGGATCCGGAATCGTCACCGCGATAACTCCTTTAAAACGGAAAGAGCCGCCCGGCAACAGGGCAGCTCCTTCCTCAGGGAGAATAGTTCCAACGGAGGCAAAACCATCAGAACTTTCTGGCTGCATAGTAGGAGTGTGGGAAGAGTGTGTCAAGAGAAAATCTAGATTGAAATAATTCTTTTTACAATCAATTAGTTACAGACTTAATCATTAAAACCCACAGGATTGATGTTCGACTTGTCTTCGCCTTGATCTGTTCGCGCATCTCCGTCATTTCAGGGTGTTTCTTAGGTCTTTGAGGGAGTTTTCCACAGCTTTTGACGGCGGCATTAACCCTTCGGATACGGATCACCGGCAGCCGGTGGCAATTCCACCCATTCTTCTCGCAGATCGAGACGAATAAACTCGATGTCGTAGACCGAGGAAACCGGTTTGCCACGCGCAAGCCGGTAAACAGCGCGGCCTCCACCGAGAAAAAATCCCAACAGAATAGCGGCGCTAGCCCCCACAATCACCATAGTTACGATTCCCAGCAGCAGCTTCCCGGTCTTGGCGACCTCGGATTCTCCCGGCTGCGGGATCGACGTAATGTCGGACTCGTAGTGAACCATGGCCAGCAGTTTGTGGCTCTCCTCGGGAATCGCATCGCCGCTCACAATGGCCACCAGAGGCCCGCTGCGGTGCACCTCAAGCGAGGCCTGGTCAGAGTCCACGAGCGCTTTGGGCCAGGCAGGCTGGGCCAGACTGCCCGCCTTCAGATAGGCGCGAATCCTGCCCTCTTGAGCGGCAGCCATCTGCGGCGTGGGGTAGTCGATAATGGTCAGCGTGGCTGGGCCGGAGCGCAACGAATAGCTTGCGGTCACAGCCTCCGCGCCACGATCGAAGCCCACTAGATCGGCCGGGAGCACTCCACCTGACCCCGCATAGCCGGCTGGCCCAAGCGCATAGTGGGTCGTCTGCCCGTCCAGAGAAGCTTGGGGCAGGTTGCTCAGGATCGGCGGCGGCAGCGCTCCCGGGCCGTCCAGAGCGGGCAGTTGGCTGGCAAGTTCGCGCATCTCAGAGCCAGACATCGGGCCAATTCGCGAAAAATTGGCATCCACCACAGTATTGCCCAGCCAGAAAAGCACCCGATTGTGATTCGATGTGGCGCCAGAGCCGATCTCCTCCTTGGGCCAGCCCGACTGCCGATAGAACGAATAGGCGCCGTACGCACCGCTTGCATCGCGAAAGCGCAGGGCATGCAGGCTGAGCGTCTCGCCGCTGCGCTTATAGACGGCCAGCGCAGCGTCAGTAAAATCGTATTCTTTGAGCGCAGCTATGTTGCCCGGATCGGCCGAAGCAGCATCCGTCACCTTCGTCGGCACATCCTCAGCCACCCAGCCTGCAAACGCGTCGGGCAGCAGAGCCTTGGGCACGGGAGGAAGCATCAGGTGCGTCGCGCGCTGGGTAGCCGAAGTCTTGGCCGGCGCATTCTGTCCCAGCGCAGTGGCAGCGCCCCCAAACAGCGTCGCCCAACAAACTAAAATTACGATCCTGCGCATCGGCAAAAGCTCCAGTCTTCAGGGTACACGCTCCCAGCCCAGCAACACGGTAAGTGCCGGTCAGAGGCATCGCCGGAAGCGTAAACGCAGCCCCCACCGCTGTTGTCCGCGGTATCCCCTCTTTACTTTGACACCCACTGCACGGAAAAGGTTCCTGCAGCCAGTTTCCCTCTTCCTAAACCCGAACCCTGCCCCGCACCTCGCGCAGCGGCAGTCCGGTAGACGCGGCAAGCGACTTCTGAATTTCCGCAAGCACAGAGAAGGCGATTGTTTCGGGCGACTCCGAACCCAGGTCCAGGCCCATGGGTGCATGGAGTTGAGAAAGCCTGCGCTCCACCTGGGCATCGTTGGCTCGGGTTGCTTCGGCCAGCAGTTCGCGGGTGCGGCGCTGAGGGCCAAGCACGCCTATGTAGGCGGGCGGGGCTTCCAGGGCCATCAGAGCGGCAAGAATGCGCGCGTCCTGCTCAAAGCTGTGTGTCATGACCGCGGCGGCGTCCTGCGGATGAAGGTCGCCGAGCGCCGAGGACAAGCCAGACAGCAGGTTGCCAGGCTGAATTTCAGTCAAGTCGCCGATCCGCAGGACGCGAATCTCATCGGCCAGCGGGAAGCGCTCGCAGGTTGCCAGTTGCGAGCGGCCGTCGGCGACGGCAACCCACCAGCCTAATTCTTTGGCCATGCGCAGTAGCGGCTGTGCATCGTCACCCGCGCCAAAAATCCACAATCCGGGCCTGGCAGGGCGAAAGTTGGCCCAGACCCCGGCTTCGATTCCACCGCTCGCGATCTCGGCAATCGACCTGCGGCTTGCCAGAGCCCGTTCCGCGAGTTCCTGTAGCGCAGTGTCCACAGCCTGATGAGGTTCAGTGGGGTCGAACCCCACGCCGGCGAATGCGCGGCGACCTATTTGCTCACCCTCCAGAATGGTTGCCACGGCCAGCGGCGTACGCCGCTCAAAAACTTGTTCCAATGCTTTGAGCAGCGGAGCAGCGGTGGGGCGGCGCTCCAAGAGCAGTGAGACTATGCCCCCGCACCCGGAGCCGAATGGCCGTTCACCATCCTCTTCGTTCGTGGAATAGCGCCGGACGCAGGGACCATGAGCCGTGTGCCACCAGGCCCGACTGGCCACCTGGGCCTCCAGGCATCCGCCGCTCACCGTGCCCGCGCGCCGCCCGTCCGGAGCCAGCAGCATGACCGCGCCCGGCTGGCGATAGCTTGAGCCCTCCACCGCAACAACCGTCGCCAGAACGTAATCCGCCCCGGCAGCTTCCAATTCGCGCCACAGGGGCAGGATGCGTTCAAGGTCCGTCATGGGTCTATTCTCGCTCAGCCGCAAGGATTCGCGCTTCCCGGTACACTGGTGGCGATGCCTGTTGCCGCCCTCGTTCTTGCCGCCGGAGCCAGCCGCCGCCTCGGCCAGCCCAAGCAACTACTTATGTACGGCGGCGAGACACTCCTCGCGCGCGCCATTCGCCTGGCCACAGAGGCTGGCGCAACGCCCGTGATTGCAGTGCTCGGCGCCCATCATGAGCGCATCCTCGCTACAGTCCCCGTCAACAAACTTCAGAACGCGATCCCAATCGTCAACAGCGCTTGGGAACAAGGCATTGCCACGTCCATCCACGCGGCGCTCACTGCCCTTCAAGACAGTGAGCCGCACGCATCGGGCGCGCTAATACTCGGGTGCGACCAGCCCCGGCTTACGGGCGAACATCTGGGCGCAATGCTCGATGCCTTTGCCGCACAGCCCGAGCCCGCCATTGTCGCTTCCACTTACGCGGGCGTCCTGGGCATTCCCGCCGTGTTTCCCCACCAAGCCTTTGCCGCGCTCCTCGAGCTCCGAGGCGACCAGGGCGCGCGCGCGCTGCTCATACAGCCAGCCTGCCCGATCATTGCGCTGCCCTTCCCCGGCGGAGAAATTGATATCGACCTCCCCGCCGACCTTGACCAGCTTGCGTAACTCTCGTCGCTCGATTGTCTAAAATATGCAGCGTCCTCGAAGTCATCATACGCAAAAACACGTCCCCCGGCAGTTTCGCCGGGGGACGTGTTTCTTGTTTCGTTCAAATTGCCTTCAGCCTGCTTGGATAAGCCTCATGCGCTGAAGAGCAGGATGCCAGCTGGCTTTTCGTCGGTAACCGTTTCGTCGGCGCTTACCGGGCGATAGAAAAGCTGGTTGGCGTCGAGATAGACCTCAAGGAAGGCCGGCCGCGCGGTTATCTGGCCGGCGATCAGCGCTTCCGACAAGGGGTCTTCAACGTAGCGCTGGAGTGCACGCCGCAGTGGACGGGCGCCGTAACTGCGGTCGCCCAGAGTTTTATCGAGGATCCACTTCTTGGCGTCCTCGGTAACCGAGATGGTGATGGACTTCTGCGCCAGATTGGCGTTCAACTGCTGCACAAGCAGTTCAACAATCTGGATCAGGTCCGCATCGGACAAAGACTGGAAGAGGATGACCTCGTCGAGTCTGTTTAAGAACTCGGGGTTGAAGGTCTTCTTCACCTCCTGCTTCACCAGTTCCTCAATCTTGTCGCTCACAATGTCTTCGCGATCGCTCTGGAAGCCGAGACCCTGCTTCTTCATCAGGTGACGCGCGCCAATATTCGAGGTCATGATGAGGATGACGTTCTTGAAGTCAACGGTATTGCCAAGGCCGTCGGTCAACTGGCCGTCTTCAAAAACTTGCAGCAGAATGTTGAAGACATCCGGGTGCGCCTTCTCAATTTCGTCCAGCAGGACAACGGAGTACGGCGAACGCTTGACGCGTTCGGTCAGTTGGCCGCCCTCCTCGTAGCCCACGTAGCCCGGAGGCGAACCGATGAGCTTGGAGACGGAGTGCTTCTCCATGAACTCCGACATATCGAAGCGGATGAGTGCCTTGTCTGACCCGAAGAGGAAGTTGGCCAAAGTGCGGGCCATCTCGGTTTTGCCCACGCCAGTTGGCCCCAGGAAGAGGAAGCTGCCGATGGGCCGTGCGGGCGATTTGAGCCCAGCGCGCGACCGGCGAATGGCGCGAGCCAGCGCGCTGATAGCCTTCTCCTGCGAAATCACGCGCTTGTGCAGCTCTTCTTCAACGCGGAGAAGTTTCTGCGTCTCTTCTTCCTTGATGCTGGTCACGGGCACGCCGGTCCAGCGGCTCACTACATCCTCAATGTCTTCGCGGCCCACAATGCCGGCGGCCGAGTCGTCCAGGTGATACTTGTCGCGCAGTGCGCGCAGGTTCTCGCGCTCCTTGCGCTCTTCGTCAGAGTAGAAGCGCGCCTTCTCAAACTCATGGTTGGCAATCGCAGAGTCCATGCGATGCACAATGAACTTGATGCGCTTTTGCACCTCGGTAATCTCCTCGGGCAGCGAGGTCTGGCGCAGCTTTACGCGCGCGCCCGCTTCGTCGATAAGGTCGATCGCCTTATCCGGCAAAAAGCGGTCGGGGATATACCGGTTCGAATGCGAGACTGCGAACTCGACCGCGGCATCCGTGTAGCTGACCGCGTGAAACTTCTCATAGCGGTCCTTGATGCCGTGAATGATCTTGATCGCGTCTGCCTCGTTCGGCGGCGGCACCTTCACGGCCTGGAAGCGCCGCTCCAGCGAGCGGTCCTTCTCAATCGACTTGCGGTACTCGCCGGGAGTGGTAGCACCAATGCATTGAATCTCGCCGCGCGAGAGCGCCGGCTTCAGAATGTTGGCCGCGTCGAGCGAACCCTCAGCCGAGCCTGCGCCGACAAGGGTGTGCAGCTCGTCGATAAAGACGATGGAGTTCTGATTCTCCATCAGCTCTTTCATAATGGTCTTGAGCCGCTCCTCAAACTGGCCGCGGTACTTGGTGCCGGCCACAATGAGCGATAGATCGAGGCCGAGAACCTTCTTGTCGGCCAGGAAACTCGGAACTTCGCCGTCGGCAATGCGCTGCGCAAGGCCTTCCACAATGGCCGTCTTGCCCACGCCGGGTTCGCCGATCAGTACGGGATTGTTTTTGGTGCGGCGGCAGAGAATTTGAATCACGCGCTCCAGTTCGCCGTCGCGGCCAACCAGGGGATCGAGCTGTCCGTCCATGGCTGCCTGCGTCAGGTCGCGGCTAAACTCGGCCAGCAGGCTGCTCTCGCGCTGGCGCGGCTGCGCAGGAGTCTTTTCCTGCGTCACCCGGCCCAGTTCGTCGCGAATCTGCGCCAGCTTCAGTCCGCGTTCCTGCAAGATCTCCGCGGCAAAGCACTTCTCTTCGCGCAGCAGGCCCAGCAGCAGGTGTTCAGTACCAATATGCTTGTGGCCCAGGCGCTCGGCTTCTTCCGCCGCATACGCCAGCACGCGCTTGCACTCGTTCGAGAGCGGAAGGTCCACTGAGGTAGAGACCTTCTCGCGAATCGTGGTATGCGCTTCAATCTGCTTGCGAATCGACTCTACCGATGCGTGCGAGCGCAGGAAGCGATTGGTCAATGCCTTGTCCTCGCGCAGCAGGCCGAGCAGCAGATGCTCGGTCTCGATATAGGGCGAACCGAACTGGCTAGCCTCATACCGCGCAAAGAAGATCACGCGCCGTGCCTTCTCCGTATAGCGTTCGAACATGGTGTTCTCTCCCCCCCGAGATTCGGGCCTGTTACAGGCTATCGGCTGGAGTGGCCGTCCGGTTCAACTGCCGGCTTCAGCCCAACCCGCGTGCGCCTCTCCTTTTAGTCTCGCCGCCGAAGGAGCGTTGGAAAATACAACTTTCGCCCTCCGAACAGCGCTTGCGGATGGTCGTTGAGCCTTCTTCCGCCCCTTGTCGTCTCCGGCCGTTGTCCTCGCCTGAGACTCCCATCCTGCCCGTGCAACCCGGCTGGGGATGACAATTCCATCCATTTCCAGATCGCTTACTTAATTAAGACTCGCAAATCGCCAGAAGGGTGCAACTTCCGTCAAGTCTGCCCGGCGGAAACTTCCGTTTGGGGAGTATACGTCAGCGGGCCTAGCCGTCCACTCTCCAGGCGCAACGCCCGCGTACAGCGCCTTGCCAGCTCCAGGTTGTGCGTTACCAGAATCGAGGTGAGGCCGTGGCTTGCATGCAGCCGTTCGATCAGGTCAAAGACGCGGCCGGCGGTGGTCTCGTCCAGGTCGCCGGTAGGTTCGTCGGCCAGCAGCAGCCGAGGATTGTTGACCAGCGCGCGGGCCAGCGCCACACGTTGCTGCTCGCCGCCAGAGAGTTCGCCCGGCCGATGGTCGCTGCGGTCCGCCAGGCCAACCTCGCCGAGCCACTTTGCCGCCGCTGCCAGCGCATCGCGCTTCGGCGTTCCACGAGCCAGCAGCGGCATGGCCACGTTTTCCAGCGCGCTAAACTCCGGCAGCAGATAATGAAACTGCCACACATAGCCAATCTCCCGGTTACGAAAGACAGCCGCCTCGCGCGCAGAGAGTTTTGCTACGTCGGTTGAGGCGCAGTATACCGTTCCCGCCGAGGGAGTATCAAGAGCGCCCAACATGTGCAAAAGTGTGCTTTTTCCTGCCCCGGATTGGCCCACAATCGCCACCATTTCGCCGGCCTCGACACGCAGGTTCAAGTCGCGAAACAGTGTGAGCGTGCCGCGCGCAGTCTGGTAAGTCTTTTGAAGGCCACTCACCTGGATGAGCGCGGAAGCGGTCAGATCTTCCCTGCCCTGCTGCTCCTGCCCCTGCGCCCGCAACTCCTGCTCCCGCGCGGAGCGGGTGGCCTGGGCAGCAGCCGCTGGAGAGGTTTGCATCATCCGGTTACCCCTATTTTATCGTGTTGGGGGTGGACTCGGAGCAAGTGCGGCTTCGTTTAGCCTCGCGATGCGGCCGCCGGGGCCGACGACAAAGGGGAGCGAGAGAGCATTCCAGTTGCCGTCTTCAAGGGGCTGCCAGGTCTTGCCGTCGTCGCGGCTGATGTCGCTGCCGTTGGTACCCACGGTGATCCAGGCTTTCAGAGATTCACTCCATTGCACGGAAGAGCGATAGCCGTGCGGCGGTGTCATGGAGGCGGTCCAAGTCGAGCCGCCATCGGAGGACCAGGCGGCGGTGCCAACGCTTTCAATCGGCTTCAAGTAATCTCCGCCGACAACAACGGCAAAGCGGAATGTTCCTCCGGTACTTGGAGAAAGGCGAGAGATCATGGCCAGTGAGAACGGGCCTGACGATTCATTTCCTTTAGCAATGGGTAGCGAGACCTTTCCCCAGAAATGTGGAGTGATCGCCGGTGGATCGTCCAGCCACATACCGCCGAGGTACGCCATGCGAAACATTGCACTCTCGCCTCCTTCAGAAACCACAATTCCGAAATTGCGGCCCCCAAGGCCTGATATGCAACTGTTGCTGGCTGCGAAGGCTCCGGAATCCTTCTGTCGGGAGTTCAAACTCTCTTTGAGAACTCGATTCCATTGAGCACCCTTGTCGCGGGTTTCGTAGAGCGCGAAGCCTCCCGCAACTGGGTCGCCAAACAAAAGACCAAAACCATCATTTTCTTTTGGGATGTTCTGAACTTTAGGAAAGAGGAAGCTATCGAAAAATCCATCCGGAGCATCGGGATTCTTGAAAATCAGCTTCCACGTCCTGCACCCATCGTTAGTCTTATATAGCCTGCTCTTCTCCCCCGTCCCTGAGGCCATCACGATTGCGGTCTTCGCATCCCATGCCTGCACGCCCCGGAAATCCAGCGTCGCCCCATCCGTCGCCGCATCCGGAACAGCGCACTTCAGCCAATGCGCGCCGCCGTCGGTGGTCTTCAGCACTGTCCCGCCCGTTCCACTGGCCCAAGCTACTGTGCCATCCACCGAATCAATGCCGCGCAGGCCGGCGGTCGTTCCCGACTCCTGCATCTGCCAAACAGTCTGCGTCGCGAGGGGTAACTGCGGCTGTGGAGGAACCGGGGATTGCGCCGCGGCAACTCCCGTAACTGCAATGACCAACAAGCTGATTCGGCGCAAGCTCATGGCTTGCAGTATAGGGTCCAAGCCCGCCGTCGTGCATACAGGAATTGCGTGTTGGAGGTCACTTTGCGGCAATCAAAGAACTGCTATAAACAAAATTAACCCGTGAACACATTCAAAACCATTTCATCTCTTGCATTGGCGGCCACTCTTGTCGCAGGCGCGTCTGCGGCGCAGGCGCAGCAATCCTTTTACCAGCGCTTCAGGGCAAACAACAGTTCGATGCCCGCCCTCCAGCCTTCCTTTGTCACGCCGCTGGTTGAGCCCGATCCGCGGCTGATCCAATACCTCAAGGCATCCTTCTCAAACGAGTACTCCGCCGCCGGCACGCGGACGGTGAATTACGGCAACAGCCGTGGCGGCGGCGTGATTGTGGCCCATCGCGTCGAACTCGACTATATGCCCCCGTCCTACATCCAGCACAACAGCAGCGCGGTGGACGGCCTGGGCGATACCTCGGTGCTTGCCAAAGTTCGCATCGTCTCTGGCGACGCAGAGCACGGCAACTTCGCCGTGGCGGCGATATTGAGCCACTGCTTTGCCACCGGCACCTACAAGAACGGCGCTGCCACTGACAGCTTTGGGCCCACAATGGCCGCGGGCTATGCTTTCCGGCGCTTCGACGTGCAGTCTTCATTGGGCGGCACCATGCCCACAGGCAAGATTGCCGAGCAAGGCCGGTCCATCGCATGGAACGCTTTGGCCCAGGCGCACGCCACACCGCATCTGTGGTTCGAGGTGGAGAACAACGCCACGTATTACTTCAGCGGCAGTCACGATGGAAAAATGCAGAACTTTGTGACTCCGGCTGCCTTCTATGTGGTGCGGCGCAAAGAGTGGAAGCCCACGCATGCCTTTTTCATCTTCGATACCGGCATGCAGATCGCAACTTCCGGCTTCCACACCTACAACCACAACCTCATCTCCGAGATGAGAATTCTTTTTTAAAGATTTCATTGAAGTGCGGCTAATGAATAAAACCGCGCTTGCTCATCGTCGAGCAACGAGCCCTTCAATACTCGATCTTATTTCCCGAAGCCATCCACGCCGCAAAGCTGGCCCAGGCTTCATTGCCCAGCAGTTGCGTTGCAGGCAGCGAACGGGCATCCGGCTCCTTGCGAAACTCTTCATAGAGAAAGGCGTCGTCGAACCCAGCGCGAGCCGCATCGCCCGCGCTGGCGCCATAGTAGACGGCATCGATGCGAGCCCAATAAGCCGCTGCCAGGCACATTGGGCAGGGCTGGCAGCTCGTGTAGAGTGCGCAGCCGGCCAGGGTAAACGTACCAAGCGCCTTGCAGGCAGCGCGGATGGCATTCACTTCCCCGTGCGCGGTGGGGTCGTTGGTCGCGGTCACCGAGTTTGCGGCCTCCGCCACGATCCGGCCGTCGCGCGCGATCAATGCGGCAAACGGGCCGCCCGCGCCAGAGGTCACATTCTCTGTGGCCAGCTGAATCGCGCGGCGCAAAAACTCCGGGTTGGGTGCGGCTGCCATGGTTTCCAGTATATGCAGTCGAGGAGCCAACTTCCGCCGTCAGCTTCAACCCGAGCATGAACAAGCCCTAGCGGTACCGCCGTGTGGCTTTCAGCACCATAGAAAAGACGCCGGACTCATCGCGCGCCACCAGCAGCGAGACATGGCGGTTGATCGCCACTTCCGCCTGGATCAACTGCTGGCCAGTGGTGTTAACGTTCGTCGCATAGGTGAGCGTAAGATTGCGCCCCAACTGTTCCTCGACGATGATCCGCGAAGTGGAGTTGCCCAGAGCGCCGAGGTAGTTTGGGTCAACCTTCACCGAACCGGCGCCGAAAAGTTTTTGCACGCGGCTGCTCACCGTAGCATTCAGGGCACCGCCCAGCAGTGCATCTGTGGTTGGATTAGCCAAAGACTGCTCCTGCTGTTGCGTGTAGAGCCGCTGCTGGCTTCCCGTTCGGCCCAGAGCCAGCAGCGCCACTACGTCGGCCTCGGGCAGCGGCGGGTCGCTGCGCCAAGTCACGGCCGGATTTTGCAGCGTACCGTGCAGGCCCAGAGTGATGTCGTAGTCTTCAACGCGGGCAGTGGCGTTCAGGTCGATCGAGGGCTCAATGCGCACCGGGTTGGTAAAGAAGATATCTCCTCGCTGCAATTCGTACCGGGTGCCGGCAAGGGTAGCGCTGCCCTCTGTGATGGAAACCCGCCCCAGCAGCGAGGGTGAGGCCACAGTGCCGCGCAGGCGCAGGTCTACATTGCCGGCCAGCTTGGCATAGGCGTTTTGAAAATTCAACTGCGGAGACGACGCCACATGTACATCGAGCCGGATGTGATTTGAAGGCGCGTCGGGCGGCGCAATCGTCTGCACCGCATTGGCCTGCGCGGTCAAAGCCGCAACATCCAGGTCCGGGCTCACCGAGAAACGTGTGATTAGCACGTCGCCGCCAAGCAGCAGGTTATTCTGGGAGCCTTGCAGTCGCAGGGTGGCGTCTGCAAGCGAGCTCACGCCGGGCGGATAGCGAATCCGTATGCCCTTGCCGGTGACCGATAGGTCGGCGTAGAGCCCGTTCTGGTAGGCCAGGAAGCCGTCCACGCTCAGCAGGCCGCCGCCGCTCATCGCCGTCAGCGACTTCACCTCCAGCCGGTTCCTGTTGAATTCGAGAGTCCCATGCAACTGGCTAAGCCCGTTGGGAATATCTTCTAGCGACAGGGACCCGTTTTGGAAGTCAACCTGTCCTTGTAGCCCGGGATTTCTCAGCGGGCCGTGAGCTTCCACCCGGAACGTCGTGGTTCCGCTCGCCGTCAGGTCGGGATCGAGAGTCTCGGCGAGCTTCAGGTTGATTGAGCCGTGTGCGGCAAAGTCCAGTTGCTGTTTGCCCTTCAGTTCCAGGCCTCCCTGCGCATTCAGGTCGGTCTCCTCGCCCGTCACGTGAACGGGATCGAGACTGATCCGCGCATTGGCCAGCGTGGCATGAACGCCGCCCAGGCTCCCCAGGTGGACGCCTGCAACCGTGACCGCCAGCTGATCCAGGTGGGCTTCGCCGCGAAGCTGCTCCGGCCGCGCCAAAGGGCCCTCGATGGTAACCGTGCCGGCCAGGGATGACTCGCCGTTGAGACCCGCCACATGAGCCATTTTCAGCAAAGCGCCAATGTTGAAGCGGGAGAATACCATCTCCGCCTCCGTAACATTGTCATCGTTGAGCGCGGTCTGGCCATGCAGATTCACCTCGGCGCCCTCAAGCCTCGAGGTTGCGTTGTAGGTCACCGTGCGGTTTGCAGTGTGGGCCACAAACTCCAGGCCGCCAAGCGGTTCTCCAGCCAGGGCCAGCGGACTCAGCGTGGCATGGGCCTCAAGGCGAGGGTCGTCGAGCGTGCCTGAGCCAGCGACCGTGAAGCCCAGTTTTCCGGTGAGATCGATCCCCTGGCGGCGCAGAACCTCGATTTTAGCCACGTCGATGCCGGCGCCCTTGCCATCCACCGTGAAGCTGCGGGATTTCAGATCAAAGCTGCCTGAAGCTGCCACACCGCCGGCCGGCGCGCTGACGGTCAAAGAGGACAACTTGACCAGGTCATGGTTCATTGTCCCCTGCGCGCGAACGTGGGCCAGCGGCTCGCCGTAAACACTGCCACCATTCAACTCAACCCATCCCAAGCCTCCCAGTGCGCGGATCGGCCCATCGGCCTGCACCTGCGCATCCAGTGCGCCGGTCACAGGCAGCTTCGATCCGGTGAACGGAGTCAGTTCGTCAACGCCGACCTGTGTGGCGCGCAGATGCAAGTGAAGCACAGAGTTGCCATCGAAGGTCGGCACGCGAGCCGGTGCTGCATCAAGCGTCCCGTCGAGAGCAATTTCTGCCTTGCCACGATGCAGAAGGCCATGGGTAATTGCGATTCGTTCAGCCGCATAGCTTCCCGTCGCTTCTACAGTGTCCCAGGCGATAAATCCGGGCCGGGCCGCCTGCGATTGCGCCGGTTTGCCGCTTGGGATCGGCGCAACAGGCGCCATTTCGATGGCGAGCTGCGTTGCTTCAACACTGCCGGCGATGTGCGGATCCACCAGAGAGCCGGTCCATGTGCCCTGAAACTCGCCCTGTCCAGTCAGATTCACGGGCAGCGCCGCGGTGCCGCTCTTCCCAAACCGGTTTAACCCCAGATCGCGAAGTACGGTATCGAACTCCCCAAGGTTGCTGGATTTGAAAGTTACAGCGAGCCCCGAGGTACTCGTCAGCGGGTAAGCGCCGAGATGGCCGTCGGCCGTCAGCTCGCTTGCGGGCGTGTGCAGTTCCAGCTTACGCAGATCCACGACGCCATTGCGCTGGGTATAAGTCGCAGCCACAGCGCCGCTTGCGGGTGTTTCTCCCTTCACGGGCTGTGCGGGGGTGTCGAATTGAAACAAACCGCCGACCGTGAGCGTATTGACGTCGCCGTTTGACCATGCGGCCGTTATTGGTCCATTGATACGGGTAGCGAGTCCGAGGCGCTGAAAGGGCCGTTGGCTCACCATATCGAGAATGGCGTCCAAAGTAACGTTTTTGCACCGGGCCGTTACCTTCCCGTTCATCGGAATCACGATTGGAGTATTCTTCGCCGGGGCTGGCGGCGCCGGCAATTGCTTTCTCGCGCCGCGCGCCTTGCCAGTGGGTGCGCTTGCCGGCTCCAAGGTGGCTGCTCCGGGCAGAGGAGGCAGCCAGGGTGAAAGCGCAATCTCGCCTTGCATTTGTCCGCCTTGCCGAAGATGCGCATCGATCGAGGTAACCAGCAACTGCTTGGGGTCGGCATGGACATGCATGTCAACGCGGAGACCGGTCGCCACCACGCCGGTTCCTATATAGGAGCCGCCTTCGATCTGAATGCCGCCATCCGCGCGAAACTCCCCTGCCCCGCCTTCGCCGGTCAGGTCCAGATGCGCGCGGCCTTCCGGGGCAGAAGGATAGCCAAAGACCGGGTTCAAGAGCCTCATATCCAGCACGCCCTGGGCCTTGGCTTGCCAGCGCGGATGGGCAAAATCGTCCAGGATGCCGGAGACTTCCAACGCCTGGTCTTTCTCCCCATGCGCCATGGAGCTAATGCGCAGCGATCGAAGAGTGACGGAATCGCGCATCAGGTCCAGCGTGGCTTGGAAATACCCTTGCACTGGCTGCGCTCTGCCTCGCGCCAGGTTCAGTTCGGCAGCCCCAGCCTCCACCCGGTAACCCTCAGGACGAAGGCCGTTGGCAGGCGAGTAGAGCAGCAGCAGCGAAACATCGTTGGCTTCAAAGTCGAGCGGGATGAATCGATTCTGGAAGTCGAAGGCAGCAGCGCGATTGTCATAGTGCAAAATGCCTTGCTGGACTAAAACATGGCCAGCCTGCAAGTCAAAAAAAGAATCGAGCGCGGATTTACCCGGTTTGCTCGGTCTGCGAGGCTGGGGCTGGTTGGTCGAGCCGTCGGAATAGACAATCAGGTGAATTGCTGGGCGGGAAACGACAAGATCGCGCAGCAGAACCCGGGGGCTCCAAAGTCCCAGCACGCTGACGCGCGCCCGCAATTCCTCGGCCTGCGCGTAGGGTGTTTCGCCTTGAGCTTCGCGGCCGTGAACAATCAATCCACCGGCCTCGGCCTCAAGATCGAGAAGATGCCAGTGGAAGGATGCAATCTCAACGCGCCCGCCGGTTGACTGTTCGAGATAAGCCACCAGCCGCTTGCGCACCAGCCCCTCAAACCTTGCGGAGCTGGCCCAGAAGTAGAAACATACGGCGGTCACAGCCAACAGAACCGCCCCGCACACCATGCTGAGAGGAAGATGGCGAAGAAAAAAACGCCGCAGACGGCTTCGCTTTTTCACCGTCGCCGGCTCAGCGGGAGCGGGCGGCTTGGATGCGCGCTCGCTCATCGGCTTCCCTTTCCCTGACCGGCTTGCGTATCGCCGTTCTGGCCCGGCGGCGCTGCGGGTACAGAGCTCCCCACCGGGGCCGCTCCATCGCCCTGAACCCCGGTCTTGATTCCAGCGGTTTCAAGCGCCGGGTCAAGAACTTCCACCTCGCCCTGTTTGCGCAGGTTGGTGAGCCAGTCGTCAAAAAGAACATTCACCCGCTGTTGCAGCAGGATTTCCTCAATGCGTGGCGAGACTTGATCCAGTGTCGGAATCGCTTCGCCTTTCGCGTATTGAGGCCGCAGCGTCTCGCGATAATACGTTTCAATCTCTTGCGGAGAGACGCGAATCCCCTGGCGGAAACGCTGCTCGATGAAACGCAGAATCTCGACGCGGTAGCGCAGATAACTCTGCACGCGCCCCGCGGTCAGGCCGTGCGCGGCCAGGAATGCTGTCCATCCCGCGTCCGAGGCGCAGTTCTCGCGAACGCAAGCGGGCAGTTCCTTGCGTATCTGCGCCAGACGGGCGTCAACCTCGGCCTGAGAGGGATCGGCAGCCTGCACATCTTCCTGGCGAATCTGCTCCTGGATGAGCGCGCGGCTAATCAGCTGCTCAAGAGCTGTCTTGCGGGTAAGAACGGCAAGCCCGCCTCGGCCGGGATCGAGAACAGAAAGACGAACCTCGTCGTCCAGGTCGCTGTCCAGGATGGCGTGGTTGTTGACCACCGCGACCACGCGGTCAAGAACCACGGTCCCAACCTCTTGCGCCGCCTGTGCCTTGACTGCCGTTGAGCCCGCAAAGGCCTGCAACACGAAGAGCCAAGCTAGGCCGGTCGTCATCCGCACGCGCATTGAGGGCCGGTAGTTCATTAGAAGGTCTGCCCCAGGCTGAAGAAGAAGTTGAAGTGAGTAGCCTCGCCGACATGCGGCAGAATTGACGTATTGGAGTAGTCGTAGGTTACGGGGTAAATGGGCGTATTCAGGTTATAGCTAAAGTCCAGCCGGATAGGACCAACCGGAGTATGGTACCGAAGTCCGACTCCGGGCGCGTGCGAGAAGTAATTGAAGCTGCACGTCCCCTGTGGGCCGGTTGAGGTATTGGGGCCGGGAGGATAGGTGGGCGGAATTGTGGCGGGGATCGGAGTCGTGCAGGCGTCCCGATCCGGCTGGTGAACCCTCAGCGCGCTGGCCCAAGCATCCGACGCTTTGTCAAAGACGTTCCCCATGTCGTGGAAGAGTACGAAACTGAGCGTATTGCCAAACCAGGGAAGCGTGGGTGGCGGCAGCCGTAGCTCGGTGCTGTTCATCAGCGCGCCTGCGCCCCCGATGGGGAAGCCGGTCTCGGGATCGCGCGGCCCGGCCGCATTGATCGAGAATCCGCGCAGCGAGGTGGCTCCTCCGGCATAGAGCCGCTCGGGAAGAGGGATCAGCTCTTCCTGTGGCGTGCCAAAGGCCCTTTCCTGGCCATAGCGGGTGTTGCGGGCCAACACGTACCGGCCCTTGTCAAAGCTGTAATAGCTGGAATTGGAAACATCGAGACGGTTGAACTCGGCCTGGGCGCCGAAGGCCTTGATTGATACAAACTCTTGAAAGCTTGTGTATGTACCGCGATGGGCATCCAGTGGCGAGTCGCGGGAATCGCGAATCCAGGTCAGCGCCGGACCCGCCACGCGGGTCGCCGTGGACAACTGCGTTAGCTCTCCCGGCGCCACCTGCAGGCTAGGTTCCTCCACCTTCACGCGCCGGAAGTCCAGTTCATAGATCAGAGTGTTGGCTTTTGAGAGGAAAGAACCAGGCGTATTGAAGTGCTCGGTCCAGCGCACGCCCCCTTCCAGCTTTGAAGCCACATACGTAGTCACATCCAGGCTGTTGGCATAGCCGCCAGAGAGCGCGAGGCTGAAGTTTTGATTGCCTTCAAAGTGAGGAATCTGGAACAGCAGATCCACCTTCTGTTCCAGCAGTCCGTAAGTGGCCTGCAGCGAGGCCGACTGCTCGCGGCCAAACAGATTATTGCGGGTAATGTCGAAGAGCACCCGGGGGCTGACTCCGGTCGTACCCTGCGAAGGGCATGGTGCGCCGCTCAGGATGACCAGGCCGCAGTTGAAGTGCGGCGTACCGGTCTGCGCCTCAAACCCGCCGCCATACGTCAGAGCCCAGCGCTTTGCCTCCACCGCCTGCAGCAGAACCGTCTTGTACGCCGCGCCGCCGGTCGGATTCTCGACCGCTGTATCCACCTCGTTGAAGAGTGCGAATTCGTACAGGTTGCGTTGCGTATCCAGCAGCGCCGTTTCGTTCAACGGGTCGCCGGCGTGCAGTGTGATCGCCCGCGCGACTGTTGCTGGACGCGTAAAATGCAGCCCGGTAAGCAGCACATTGCGGACAAACGTCTGCTGTCCCTCCGTGATATGAAAGACCACATCCACCTTGCTCGGATCAGCGGATTCAGTATCCTGGACCACATCCACCTGCACTTTGCGGAAGCCGCGGCTCATGTAGCTAGTCAGCAGCGCATCGCGGTCCCCAGCCAGATTCTGCGGGGACAGCAGTTGTCCCCCTGCCGTATTCAGCAGCGGGGTTAGCTCTTTTGCGTCTACCTGTTCGTTCCCTTCCAGCTTCACCGTGCCTACCCGAAGCTGTTCGCCCTCTTCAATGCGATAGATAACGGCCAGCGGCGCGGTCCGCGTCGCGAGATTCGTTTCCTGCAAATGGCTTGCTGCTGAACCCATATCCGCGGCGCTCGTCTCCGGCGTGCTTGTCTCGGCAGTGACCTTCACCTTCGAGAAGCCGTTGTTCTGATACACCCCCTGCAACGCGCCGATATCGGCAGAGACCAGAGCCTGGCTATAAGCGCCATGGCGATCCAGAGCATTGGCGGAGCGGACGCTGAGAAGATCAAGCAGCGTGGCGGAGTTGAAGTAGTGGTTCCCGGCGACCGAAACACGCTCGATACGCCGCCGCGGCCCCAGCCGAACCTTGTAAAGAATCTCCACTTTCTCAGCGCTCGACGATTCAATCGCGTGATCCACCTTCACGTCGAAGAAACCCAGGCGCTGATAGTAGTTCCGCAGCGTGCGATTGCCTTCGTTCAGCAGGTCGTCATCCACCGTGCCTTCCTCAAAGATCGGAATCACATGCTTGATGCGCTCCGGACCCAAGCTGACGCCATCTACCCTCACCCTCACCTTGGGACCCATGCTGGCGGAAAAGTGAAAGTCGGTTCTCTTGGTATCCGTCTGGTATCGCTCTGACTCCAGTTTGATCTCGGCCTCAAGCCGCTCCTGTCCCTGGTAGTGTTTCAGAACCCCGGTCAGGGCGCGGTTGGCTGTCTCGTGGTCCACATGCGCGCCCGACCTCAGATGAGCATGCCTGCGGAATTCCTCGCTGGTCATCCCGGAGTCGCCCGTCACCTCCACTGTGCCAACACGCGTCTGCGGTCCAGACGTCACTTGAAACGCGATATCCATCAGCTGCTCTTCAGGGTGCGGTGTCAGGGTTTGTGCAATCGCCGGCTCGTTGAATCCGTTTACGGCCAGCGCGTTCCGCATCTGCTCAAGCGCCCGGTCCAGTTTGGCCTGTGTAAACCGCGTGCCCGGCTCAAGCTGGCTTGCCCGCTCAACCTGCGTATTCATGCTGTCGCCTTTGGCCCCGCTCACGGTCACAGTCCCGATAAATGTGCGCGGCAACCCTTTGAACACGAGAGCCACGCCTTCCTGCTGGCGCATCCCCTCCACCTGGATCGTTTCAAACAGTCCGGTCGCAAACAGTTGGCGCAGGCTCTTCTTGAGGGCTTCCGGGCTCAGCGGCGCTCCCTCGGCCTGCGCAAGATGGCCAGGCAGCGGCGCAAGCCGTGTCGTGGCCACTCCCTCAAAAAGAATCTGGCGTACAGGCAAGCCTGCCCACTGAACGAGGGCATCGGGATTCTGGCCTGTAGGCGACTGCGTTGCCTGAAGGTCTGCTGCGCTGGAAATCGGCTGGTTGCTTAAACTAGCTGCGGAGGCGTGATCGAAAACGCCAGCTGACTCGCCGCTCAGTTGCGCAGCCGTCTGGCTCCAGCCCGCTATTCCCCTGCCCATCCCAAAGACAAGAACGCACGCAAGCGGAATCCCAAACCGAATCGCTGCCGGTCCTGCCCTGAAGATCATCGCACTCCGAAAAAACAGGGACTCGATTTCAGTTGTGCGCGGTCGCTTCCCAGTGTTACCCGCGCACTGTTCACTCACCGCGATTCCCTAATCCCTTCCCTTATACTAACGAGGAAAGCAGGCGAGTGCAGCAGCACACAGTTGACGATACCCCTTAAGGAAGCCCATGCCCGATTCGAGGTTCCCGGCGCACTTGCCCGATCCGGCTCCGCAAACGCCAGTTGCGGATACTCGCTCAGTGGCGGATGCATCCCCCGTCCGACCCGATGAACCTCTGTCGGCGTCCGCTGCTCACAGCCAATTGATCAATCCAATTGAGCCAATTGAGTCCGATGCGCTGGCCCGCGCCCAGGCCGGCGACCATCGGGCCTTCGCACAACTCTACTCTTTGCACAAAAGGCGCATCTATTCTTTATGTCTGCGCATGGTCGGCAATACCGCGGAAGCTGAAGACCTGACCCAGGAGGCTTTTCTCCAGTTGTACCGCAAGATTGCCACCTTCCGCGGCGACTCGGCCTTTTCCACGTGGCTGCACCGGCTGGCAATCAATGTGGTGCTGATGCAGTTGCGCAAAAAAGGTTTGGCGGTGATTTCCTTGGATGAAGCGATGGAGCCCGCACAGGAAGAACGCGCCGGCCGCAGCTTTGGTGCTCCCGATCTTACCTTGTCCGGCGCCATTGACCGTATGGCCTTGGAACGCGCGATCGACAATCTCCCAGCAGGCTATCGACTGATCTTTGTTCTCCACGACATCGAGGGTTACGAGCACAACGAAATTGCATCCTTGCTCGACTGCTCCATTGGCAACAGCAAGTCCCAGTTGCACAAAGCGCGGCTCAAACTGCGCGATGCCTTGCGCATCTATCCCCGCCAGGAGGGGCAGCGATGACAGAAGATGCCAACATCTTGAGTTGCGCTCAGTTCCAGGCTCAGTTGCCGGAATTGATCGGCACGGGCGAGAACATCGCAATCCACCCCCATATCCTCAGTTGCCAGCGATGCAGTGCCCTGCTCGCCGATCTTGAGACCATCGCCGAGGCTGCCCGCCAGTTATTCCCCATCGTGGAACCCCCAGACGAATTGTGGGAGCAGATCGAGTCGGCAATCAAGCTTGAGCAAGACGCCTTGAATCGCGGATAAGGCTTCCTCGGCGTTCCGCTTTCTCACCTTCCAGCGGCTTTGGCCGATACACCTTTCGAGCAACTCTGCATCCAAATGGTCAGCGGGCTAGGGCGTGGACTGGTGGCTCGTCGCGCAAACCGCCACGGAGCAGCCGGTAAGGAACCGGGTTGGGGGCCTGAACGTATCCCCGAAGGCACGCTGAAAAGATTTGCGCGGGATATCGATCAGAAAGGAGATTGTCACCAGCTGGACATTCTTGAAACTTTTCAAAGCCTGCGCCGTCCAATGAAGGAAAGTTGATACGAGGACACTCAATGCCGAACCAGCCTTCGATTCCGCCCCCCGCCCAAAACGCATCGGTAAAAAATACACCCGGAGTGCGCCGGATTCCTGTTTTGCCCGTACGGGATACAGTTTTGTTCCCCCACGCGGTCCTCCCGCTCACGGTAGGTCGCGAGAGCTCCATCCAGTTAATCGAGTCGCTGGGCGAGGAACGGTCCATTGTCGTTGCCGCCCAGATCGACCCACGGCTCGATTCTCCCAAGCCAGCCGATCTCCACACGGTTGGAACCCTTGCCACCGTCCATAAAGTGGTGCGCATGCCCAACCAGAGCCGGTTTGTCTTTACGGAAGGTGTCGAGCGGGTGCGGCTGGTGCGCTACTCGCAGACCGGGCCATTCATGGTGGCCGAAGTCGAAACGCTGGAGGACGAAGCGCCGGAATCCACGGCGGGCGTTGAAGCGCTCGTACGCAATGTTATCGGACAGTTTCAGCAGATTGTCTCCGAGTCCCAGACGCTATCCGACGAGCTCAGAACGATAGCCGCCAATATCGAGGAGCCGAGCCGGCTCGTGGACTTTGTGGCCTCTTCGCTGCCCTTTTTGACCACCGATGACAAGCAGCAACTGCTTGAGACCCCGAGCATCGTGGACCGTCTCGAGTTCGTCAACAAGCACTTGGCAAAAGAGATCGAGGTGCAGCAGTTGCGTGCCAAGATCCAGACCGAGGTGCAGGACCAGGTGCAGCAGTCGCAGCGCGACTACTATCTCCGCGAGCAGCTCAAGGCCATCCAGAAGGAACTGGGCGATGTGGACGAGGGCCAGCGCGAGACCGATGAGTTGCGCCAGAAGATCGATGCCGCCGGAATGCCGGAAGACGTCAAGAAAGAAGCCGTCAAGGAACTCACGCGCCTCTCGCGCATGTCTCCCATGGCTGCCGACTACTCGCTCACCCGCAACTACATCGAGTGGCTGGCGATTTTGCCCTGGGCTAAAAGCTCCGGCTCCAAAATCGACATCGGTAAGGCCAGAGAAATACTGGACGAGGACCACTATGAGTTGAAAAAGGTCAAAGACCGCGTTCTCGACTACCTCAGCGTGCTTGAGCTCAAGCCGGATATGAAGGGGCCGATCCTGTGCTTTGTCGGCCCTCCAGGGGTCGGCAAAACCAGCCTGGGCCGGTCGATCGCCCGTGCCCTGGGCCGCAAGTTCCAGCGCGTCTCCCTGGGCGGAATGCACGATGAGGCTGAGATTCGCGGCCATCGCCGCACCTATATCGGCGCCTTGCCGGGTCAGATTATCCAGAGCATCCGCCGGGCCGACTGCAACGACCCGGTCATCATGCTCGACGAAATCGATAAGCTGGGCCGCGATTTTCGCGGCGATCCGGCCTCGGCCCTGCTTGAAACCCTTGACCCGGAGCAGAACAATACGTTCCGCGACAACTATTTGGACGTTCCGTTCGATCTGTCCAAGGTGCTCTTCATCTGCACCGCCAACATGCTGGATACCGTGCCGCCGCCGTTGCTCGACAGGATGGAGCTGATCTTCCTGCAAGGCTATAGCGAGGAGGAGAAGCTGCATATTGCCAACCGGTACCTGATTCCGCGCCAGATCAAGGAGAACGGCATCACACCGGAGCAGATCGAGTTTCCCGAGGATGCGGTGCGCTGGGTGGTGCGCCACTACACGCGCGAGGCCGGAGTGCGCAAGCTCGAACAGGTGCTCGGAACAGTCTGCCGCAAGCAGGCGCGGCGCGTGGTTGAGGGAAGCACGGAAAAGCTGATCGTTACCCGCGAGATTCTCAAGGAGTTTCTGGGCGGTATTCAGGTGCGCGTTGAGACCGAAGTGGCGGAGCGGGTGAAGCGCCCCGGCGTGGCCGTGGGACTGGCTTGGACGCCGGCCGGCGGCGACATCCTCTTCATCGAAGCCAACAAGATGAAGGGCAAAGGCGGCTTTACCATGACCGGCCAGATTGGCGAGGTGATGCAGGAGTCCATGCAGGCCGCGCTCACCTGGGTCAGGTCAAACGCGGCGAGTCTGGGCCTTGCCGAGGACTTTACCAAGGAGATCGACCTGCACATTCACGTGCCCGCCGGAGCCATCCCCAAGGACGGTCCATCGGCGGGCGTCACCATGGCCACGGTGCTGGCTTCCCTGCTGACCGATACGCCGGTTCGTCCGCTGACGGCCATGACCGGCGAAATCACGCTCAGCGGCAACGTACTGCCGGTGGGCGGAATCAAGGAGAAGTTCCTGGCCGCGCGCCGGGCCGGGGTGCAAACCATCATCCTGCCCGCCGACAACCGCCAGGACGTCGAGGAGGACCTAACGCCGGAACAGATCGAGGGCGTCGCGATCCACTACGCCAGCCGCATCGAGGACGTGCTCGCCGTAGCCCTGCCGCTCCTGAACGCACGCCCGGACACCAAGCCGGCAGAGCACGAAATTTTGGTAGGCGCGGTGGCGTAAGCTAGGCTGCAATCGGCGTTGGCAATTACCCACGAAACGGGCGCTGGATTCGATTCCAGCGTCCGTTTTAATGTGTCGGAAGCAAGGTTTTAAGCTACACTCCGATCATGCGGGGGTATCTATGCTGAGGATGGGCATCTTATGCGTCGCACTTCTATTGCCGGCGGCGCTCCTCGGCCAGGATGGCCGCGAAGCCGATGAACTGGCAATCCACGGAGTCATGGATGGCTTCATGGATGCTTGGAACCACCACGACGCCAAGGCGTGGACAGCGTTGTTTTCAGAAGATGCGGACTTCACCAACGTGCGTGGAGTGGGTGCGAGCGGACGGCGCGACATAGAGGAATTCCATGCTCGGGTCTTTGCCACCCTATTTAAGAACAGCCATCAGAAATACACCAGCATCAAGACTCGCTTTATTCGCCCGGATGTGGCGGCGGTGGATGTGCATTGGGACATGACGGGGGCAACGGATCCGGCCGGAAATCCAGTTCCATTGCGCCAGGGGCTGTTGAACTTCGTCATAGTGAAGAGTCAGGGGAAATGGCAGATCGTAGTCATGCACAACATGGACTTGGCCGTTTCGCCGCAAGCTCCAAAGTAAGCATTGCGAGGTTAATCAATCAGGATTGTCAGCGACGATGGGACGGCTGGCGAATCTGCCGGCCCTTGCCGTCTGCGGTGCAGAACTGGCGGCCAGCGTGCAAATCTTCTCGATCTGCCCACAGACAATCTCCGGGACGGGGAAGAGCATCTGACGCCGCTGCGAGGAGTCAAATACCGCTTTCCGAGGCAACCCGCTATACTCCCCATTGTCGAAATTTCTTTTTTGGGAGCACGCCCATGCCTTCATCCGCCGTTGCCTTTGCACGCCAAAACCAGCCCCGCTTTCTAGAGGAGTTGAAGGCCCTGCTGCGCATTCCCTCCATCTCTACGCTGCCTGAACACAAGGGCGATTGCCGTCGCGCCGCCGAGTCCGTCGCCGCGGAACTCAAGCGCATCGGATTGGAGAATCTCCGGCTCATAGAGACTGAAGGCCACCCCCTTGTCTATGCCGACTGGCTGCGCGCTGCGGGCAAGCCCACGGTGTTGGTCTACGGCCATTACGACGTACAACCGCCCGATCCCCTGGACGAGTGGCTTTCGCCTCCCTTCGAGCCGACCGTGCGCAACGGAAACATCTACGCCCGCGGTGCTGTGGACGACAAGGGCCAGGTGTGGGCACAAGTAAAGGCGCTGGAATCGCTGCTGGCCGGCGGCTCGCTGCCGTTGAATGTTCGGGTTCTCTTCGAAGGAGAAGAAGAAGTCGGCGGCGAAGGCATTGCGCGCTTCGTAGCCTCAAAGCCTGCGGAACTGGCTGCGGACTTTGCCCTGGTCTCCGACACCGAGATGTTTGCGCCGGGCCTGCCCACCTTGTGCGTCGGGCTGCGGGGCATGATCTATACCGAGCTTGAGGTGCGTGGCGCACGCTCCGACCTGCACTCCGGCATGTACGGCGGCGCGGCTCCCAATCCTTTCATCGCCCTGGCGCAGATTTTGGCCCGCCTCAAGGACGAGGACGGCCACATACTTATCCCAGGCTTCTACGACGACATCATCCCGCCCAGCCCCGAAGAGCTGGCCGCGTGGCGCAGCCTCCCCTTCGACGAAGAGCAGTACCGCATCGCCGAGGTTGGGTCGCGGGAACTGGTGGGCGAAGCCGGCTATAGCGTGCTGGAACGCACCTGGGCACGGCCCACTGTGGACGTGCATGGCATGCCTGGCGGCTTTACCGGTGCGGGCGCCAAGACGGTGATCCCCGCCAAGGCTGTGGCCAAGGTCTCCATGCGCCTGGTTCCGGGCATGACGCCGGCCAAGGCCTTTCAACTGTACAAGGGCTACGTCGAGCGCATCGTGCCTCCCGGCGTGGATGTTGAGGTGCGCCTGATTCACTCCGGCGACCCCTGCCTGATTCCCGTCGACAATCCGTATATCAAGGCGGCAACGCTGGCTCTGGGCGAGGTCTGGGGCCGGGAGACGGTCTTTATTCGTTCCGGCGGATCGATTCCCATCGTCGGCGATTTTGCCCGCCACCTCGGCCTGCCCAGTGTCATGATGGGTTTCGGCCTGCCCGACGACAACCTGCACGCACCCAATGAGAAGTTCCACCTAAGGAACTTCGAGCTCGGCATCGAATCGCTGATTCGTTTTCTGGAGGAGGCGGGACGCTGAGTTGGAAACCCAGATCCCCAAATAGGCGCCAGCGACACCCGGCGGCCCGCATATGTGAGGTTTAGTATTGGGAAAACAAGCTTGGAGGACATAGCAAAATGGCGAACAGAGAGATGAGCAAAGAAACCTGGGCAAAAATTAACGAAATCATCTTGAAGATCAAGAATCGAGCAAGGAAGAACGGCGACATCGAAACAATCAAAGATGCGGAAAGGGTGGATGCGTTGATGCAGAGTCTTGGCATCGAAATCTGGTTGGAAGACTCTAAATCTGAGCAAAAATGAATGCGATTAGTTGTAGATTATTCCGTCTGCGCGACTGTACATGGAACGCGGAAACGACGGGCCTTGCGGTGGGGAGACAAATTTGAACCTTAGAGAAGGAACAAAGCGGTTGGCACTTCTGGCAGGTGTCGTGGGTGCGATTTTCGGCGGGTTTGCTTCATACAGCGAACTGGAAACCGTTATCAATCACAACAGGTTTGAGGCCATGGCTACATCGGAAATCTTAAAGCAAGAAGGCAAGAAATATATGGCTGAAGTGCAGCAGGAACGTACGAATTATTTGGAACAATGTTCCCGTTTGAAAGCGCAAATGCCGACCATCACCGAAAAGGATAACTTTAGAGTGCCTCTAAAATGGCAAATCTTTAGTATGAAGATTGAGAGCCTTACTGATCAAACAACTGAAAGGCTGCATAGGATCGAGCAGATTCACTCGCAAATAAATAGAGGAGGCATCAAAGTCGTTCATTGGACAGACGAATACGTGGCGAACTCAATCAACGAATCTTTCCCATGGCCTCAGCAGCCCCAGGTTGAATCAATCGAAACCCAGGTTGGTAAGGCTTATTACCCAACGCCCAAACCAGCCGCATGGAGGTATTTTTCGATTGGGATATTTCCCGTCATCGGATTCTTCATCCCGTGGGGCGCTGTGGTCGCAATCGGATGGGTTGGAGCCGGTTTTATAAGGGGCTCAAGGTGATATTGATCCGCGGGTGGCCTACATCTCGATTTTGAGATGTGGGAGATAATGAACTTACCCTGCGCGTTGCGAGTCCCGCGAGTTTTATAGGGGAGGTGCTGCGATGAACAGAGCAACGATTCCGGTCAAGCTGCCTCCCTCCTTGGGAAATGCTGCTCGAAAGCTCGCCGAAGAAGATGGCGTTTCGCTGAACCAGTGGGTCTCCCTCGCGGTAGCGCAAAAGATCAGTTCGGTGGAGACCGCGGAGGCATTCTTCAAGCGGAGATCGCAGGGCGCGGAGCAAGTGGATTTCCTGGAGATTCTGCGCAACGCCCCCGACCGCACACCCGATCCCGGCGATGAGCTGGCCTCCACGAACGTCCTCTAGGCGGCCGGCTGCCCAAGTCCGGCTTTTCGGATAACTAGAACTTCAACGATCCAGTTTCAAAATATCCACAGCGCCGCGTCCTTTTCACCTCCTTTCCGCCTCTTGCCGATAATTACCCTCCGCCGGCGCACAATGGTTCATAGAGGACGAAGAGAAATGCCCTGGCCCCCGCTACGCCGCAGGAGTGCGTATCGTCCAACTCATGATCCGCTCCGCATCTGTTAACCAGAAAATAAATACCCCCTACCCCCCTCCTGTATTTTTGAAACCCTGCATATAATTTTGCCGATGTGTGAAGCTTGGAAATAACCCGAGCGGAATCAGGGCCTTGCACCGGGATACTGTCAAGGGCCGCTTTGGCCCCGTTGCCGCGATGTGGGATTTTCCAGGTGTGCGGAGGTGTTTTCGGTCTCGCAAACCCGTCAATCGGAACAAAGATCGATATCCGTCTTATCCTATTCAGGGGTTCCTTGATCACCTTTTAGGAGAAGCAAATGATTCGAGCAGGTTGGGTTGGTTTTGTCCTGGCCGGTGGACGTTCCAGCCGGATGGGCGAGGACAAGGCGCTGGTTCGCTTTGGTGGTCAGCCGCTTGTTTTGCTAGCTCTTGGCGTTTTGCGCGAGGCAGGTCTGACGGCGTCTCTAGCGGGCGGGGCCGACAGTCTTGCCAGCTTCGCCCCGGTCGTCGAGGAGTCCAAACCGGGATTGGGTCCTCTAGGCGGCATCTGCGCGGCGCTCGCTTCAATGTCCGCGCGCTGGGCAGTTTTTTTGCCCATCGATCTGCCGCTGCTGCCGGCCTCTCTGGTCACGTTTCTGCTCGATCATGCGCGGATTACAGACAGGGCTGTCACCTTATGCTCCATCAACGGATTCGCCCAGACCTTTCCGGCGGTGGTGGACCGGGCAGCCCTGGCGGCGCTCGAAACAGAACTGACGGCCGGGCGCGCAGGGTGCTTTTCCGCATTCCGGGCCGCTGCCGCCAGCCTGGACCAGCCAGTGACTGTTCTTGCGGTCGAGTCGCTGGTCCAAACCGGGCAGATAGCCCACCCAGACGGCTTGCCTGCGGCCCGCTGGTTCCTGAATGTGAACGCACCTGAGGACCTAAGCCGCGCAAAGGCCTGCCTGAACCGGGCCTAACGGTCAGTAGGGATTGATTCCTTTGCCTGCAACCGATTCGCCCAATCCAGGCTGAGAACAGCGAAATCGTCAAAAGCGTCATTGTGGCCGCGTCCTGGCAGAGAATGAAATTCCTTAGGCTCGTTTGCCAGCGAATAGAGCAGTTTCCCCTGAGATGGCGGAATGAGCTGGTCGTTTTCGCCGTTGACAATCAGAAGCGGCACATGGATTTTTTCGATCTTGGCATCGTTCTCAAATCGGTCCAGAACCACAAATTCCACCGGGTAAATTGGATAATTGTGTTGCGCCATTTTTGGGATCGACAGATAAGGAGCCAGCAGCATCAGACCGCCTACATGGAATTCCTCGGCCATTTGAGTCGCTACGCCAGTTCCCAGGGAGTGCCCGAAAAGAATGATGTTTTCGCTTTTTACGCCTTGCGCCATCAGCCCCTTCATTGCGGCCCGCCCGTCGTCATAAAGGCCGGCTTCTGTCGGTTTTCCCGGCAATCCGCTGTAGCCGCGATATTCAGCAACCAGAAAGCCATAGCCAGCGGCAATATAAGGCTCGGCGACTTCCGACGCGGTAGACAAACTGTCCGCATTGCCGTGAAAGAAGACGAATGTAAATGGCTTGGTTGTTGCCGGCGCGTACCAGTCAATCAAATCAAGGCCGTCGTCCGTTCGAACGTGAATCTCCCTGAAGGATTGGTTTGCGTTTGCATCGTGCAGGGAAACATAAGTATGGCTCGGATAATACAAAAGATCCCTTTGATAAATACAAAGCGGGATGAAGGTCAGCAGATAGATACCAGCGATAACGCCCAGGATCTTACGCCAAATCATGGCTGCTCCATCTTTCGGTGACGTTGAGACGCAAATTGAACAATCCCGATTGGACTCACAATTCTAGCCTGCGACACTTGTTCTGTGTAGAATTCGATCCCCGCTACTTCCATCGCGTAATCTGATTCCATGGCGACCTTCGATCCTGGCTCCAATTCGGAACTCTCCGAGGCACTCGGGCGAGTCCTCGGCGGAGAGTTGGACCAGCCTGGAATATCTGCCGAAGAGGCACCCGAGCCGATCATCTCCTTCAGCCACGTCTCGATTGGGTTCAATGGCCGTCCGGTTCTGGAGGACGTAAGTTTCTCGGTGGATCGCGGCCAGACTCTTTGCATACTGGGCCGCAGCGGCGTGGGCAAGTCGGTGTCCTTGCGTCTGCTGATGGGTTTCTTGAAGCCGGATTCCGGGTCCATCCACGTAGAAGGCCAGGAGATTACCAGCCTCTGCGAAGAAGGCATGCAAGCCATTCGCAAGCGGGTGACCATGGTCTTCCAGAACGGCGCTCTCTTCGATTCTTTGAGCGTGCGCGAAAATGTCGCCTTTCCGTTGCGGGAGGATGGAGGCCTGACCGAGGACCAGATCCAGCAACTCGTGGATCGCTTGATCGGCCTCGTGGGTGCGGATGATGTGGCGGATGCATTTCCAGCAAGCCTCTCCACAGGACGCAAACGGGCTGTAGCTATCGCTCGCGCGCTGGCGGCCCAGCCCGAGGTGGTGCTTTACGACGAGCCAACCACGATGGTGGATCCGATTATCGCCCGCCGTTTGGGAGAACTGATTCAGCGACTCAAGCGCCAGCGCGGGTTTACCAGCATCGTGGTGACGCACGATATGCGGTTTGCCGAGCGTCTCGCCGATCTGGTGCTCTTCCTCGATCAGGGCCGGGCGCGGTACTTTGGGCCGCTTCACGGCTTTCTGGTGTCCGTCGACCCTCACATTCGACAGTTTTTAACGCTGGATGCCTACGTATTACCTACGGAATGAGTAATTTATCATCTAGTAACTATGAAATTCTACGATTTTTCTTGCCATTGAGAGGCAGTCCGGAGCTATGCTTAACCTATCGGGTTTTTAGGGGATCGTTGGAAGGTAATCAGGGAAGCACCCTCGGGTTTGAAGAGCCCGCATCGGGACACGGTTTTGTATAATTGGTTTGTTCTCATCGGTTTTCATACCGGCGACGTGGTATCTTCGGGCCCCCATGATTGTGTTTTGCCTTCATATGTTTGGCCGCATTCGATAGCGGTAGGTTCCACCCGTTTGGCGCATCAGCCGGCTAGTTTTCTCCCCCAGTTGACTGGTGCCGCCGAAGGTAACACAGAATGTGAGAGCCGTGAGCTGGCGCACTCCAGCCAGCGTGGCTCATTGCAGGCAACCGGCCGGTTTGCATCGCGATAGGCAACCCGGAATCGGAAATGAGTGTCAAACAAGCAAAAAGGTTTGTATCTCCGTAGCACACTGTTTTCTTCTCCTTGCATGGTTCATTCGTGGGAAGCTGGTTCCCACCTCTCCCTGAACGTTTGAGGTCTGTGGAACACCTATGGCGACATCGGAATTCTGGCAACGAATCTCATCCTCAGTGTCATCTTCCCCAGATTGGGCGGGCGGCGCGGTGGCAAGTTCAACGCGCAGTTCGCGCGGCACCCCCAAGCTGTGGATGATTCTGGACGTATTGACTGTTCTTGGTGCTGCAATCCTCGCTACGCTCTACAAATTTCAAACTGGGCCAATGGATGGCGCAAAGGGATTCTGGCAGGGCACGCTGATTCATGGGCGATCGATGAGCATCCTGCTCGCCCTTCTGTGCGGATATACGATTGCGCTGCTGCTCATCAGCCGGCGGCTTCACCTGTACACGCCAACCCGGCTGGCCAGTTATCTTCATGAGCAGAGAATGAGCGTGCAGGCCTGTTTCACCTCGGGTCTGCTGCTTACGGGCACTCTCTATCTCGTTCATGCCGAGGATATCCCTCGCAGCGTCGTGCTGATCACGGTGGGCCTCGTAACCATTTCGCTCAGCATACGCCGTTTGGCTTACCGAATGTTGATCTACCGCAGGTTTGACCGCGGCGTGGGCACCCGCAATGTGCTGATCGTCGGCACTGGGCCTGAGGCCCACGCATTGCGCCATCACCTTGAGAGCATCCGCCATCTGGGCTATACATTTAAGGGCTTTATCGACTTTCCCGGTGCAAGTTCTCGCTTTGCTACCACTTCCGGCGATGTGGTAGGTACGCTGGATACCCTCTTCCAGCTTGCCCGCAAGCAATTTGTGGATGAGATTTTCTTTACCACGCCCTGCGAGCGCGGAATTGTCCAGGACGTGCTGGAGCAATCCCGCGTTCATGGCATAGACCTGCGTGTCGTGCCCGACATGTACGACGGTCTGGCCTGGGACAGTCCCATCGAGTACGTTGGCCAGTTTCCGACCATTCCGCTGCATTGCGGGCAGGTTCCAGAGATTGGGCTCCTGTTCAAGCGCGGACTCGATATCGTGCTCTCAGTTGTGGCTTTGACCCTCTTTTCGCCGATTCTTCTGGCCGTTGCAATTGCCGTCAAGCTGGATTCCCGCGGCCCAATCTTGTACTTCTCTGAGCGTATTGGCAAGAAGGGTCGCGTATTTCGCTGCACCAAGTTCCGCACCATGGTCCGCGACGCGGAAAAGCGGCGCGCCGACGTCATGCACATGAACGAACGCGATGGCGTGCTGTTCAAGATTTCCAACGATCCCCGCATCACCAATGTCGGCCGCTTCTTGCGTAAGTATTCGCTGGATGAACTACCCCAGTTCTTCAATGTCTTGCGTGGTGATATGAGCATCGTCGGGCCTCGTCCGCCGCTCGCCAGTGAAGTCAGGGAGTACAAGCTCAGCCATTTGCGCCGTCTTGATGTGACCCCCGGCATCACCGGCCTTTGGCAGGTGCAGGCGCGCCAGGATCCCTCCTTCGACAGCTACATTTCGTTGGATGTTACATACATTGAGAACTGGAGCATCTGGCTTGATCTTAAGATTTTGGCCCGCACCATCGGCGTGGTTTTAGCCGGCACTGGCTCTTGAGTTTCCTTGCGGCTCCCCCGGCTGCATGGGCCGTCTCTGAACGAGGCGGCCCCTTCGTAATTTAGGGATTAAACTGAGTATGTGAAGATTGCACTGGCCCAGATCAATCCCACCGTCGGGGATTTCAGCGGGAATCTTGAAAGAATCGTTGCCGCAAGCCGGCGCGCGGCAGAGCAGGGTGCGCGGCTGACCGTTTTCTCTGAACTTTGCATCTGCGGCTACCCCCCGGCAGACTTCCTTGAGAAGCCCAGTTTTCTGGCCCGCTGCCGCAGCGCGGTCGATGAGCTGGCTGCGGCTACAAACGAGTTGCCAACAGCGGTACTGGCGGGCGTGGCCCTGGCGGCGGAGGGTGAAAGCGGAAAGCCCGCCGTGAATGCCGCAGTGCTGTTGGATGGCGGGCACCTTTTGCTGGAACAGCACAAGCGGCTGCTGCCGTTTTACGACGTCTTTGACGAGCAGCGCTACTTCGCGCCGTCCAAGCAGCAGCAAGTGGTGGAACTCGACGGCGTCCGGCTGGCGATCACCATTTGTGAAGACGCATGGAACGACAAGAACTTCTGGCCGAGGCGCCTTTACAAGAGCGATCCCATGGAAGAGCTGATGCGCCAGCAGCCTGCCGTGCATATCAACCTTTCTTCATCGCCCTTCTGGCATGGAAAGCGCGCGCTGCGACGGCAGATGCTGGCGGCCATTGCGAGGCGGGATGGCGTACCGGTTCTGTTGTGCAACCAGGTCGGCGGCAACGACAGCCTGATCTTCGACGGCTCCTCCATGGCCCTGAACGCGCGCGGAGAATTGATCGCTCAGGCTCCCTCGTTTGAGGAAGAGTTGGTCGTAGTCGATCTGAACGAGCAACATGATTCGCCTGCCCCTCCTGCACCAGAGGAGGACGATACCGCAGCCGCCTACCATGCATTGGTGCTAGGCACGCGCGACTACGTTCGCAAGTGCGGATTTCACAAGGTTCTCATCGGCCTGAGCGGTGGCATCGACTCCGCGTTGGTGGCGGCCATCGCCAAAGAGGCGTTGGGCGCTGAGAATGTAATGGGAATTGGGATGCCAAGTCCCTACTCCTCGTCTGGCTCTATCGACGACAGCCGCCAGCTAGCTGCCAATCTTGGCATTCGCTTTGAGGTGATTGGTATCAGCGGGCTCTTTCAGGACTACACGCACGCATTGGAGCCTCTTTTTGCCGGGATGACGACTGACACCACCGAAGAGAATATTCAGTCCCGGATACGCGGCGGCTTGCTGATGGCGCTGTCAAACAAGTTTTCTGCTCTTGTTCTGACCACTGGCAATAAATCGGAGATGGCGGTGGGATACTGCACGCTCTACGGCGATATGGTAGGTGCGCTGGCGGTAATCGGCGATCTGGTGAAGACCCGCGTCTACGCCGTGTGCAACTGGCTCAATCGCGATCGCGAGGTGATTCCGAGGGCGATCCTGGAAAAGCCCCCCTCCGCCGAATTGCGGCCAGACCAGAAGGACACCGACTCGCTGCCTCCTTACGAAGTTCTCGACCCGATTCTCGAAGCCTATGTGGAGCGCTATGAAACCCCTGAGCAGATTGCCCAGGCATACGGATTTCCCCTGCAACTCGTCCAACAGGTTGTGCGTCTGGTGGAGCGTTCCGAGTACAAACGCCAGCAGGCCGCGCCGGTCCTGAAGGTCACTTCCAAGTCGTTTGGCATGGGGCGGAGATTTCCCATCGCCGTCAAAGTTCAGGTATAAGCTAGAAGTCGGGAGCCTTCCCGCAATTTAAGGAGAAATAGCTTGATTCGTTTGTCTACCCGTCTTTTCAGTGTAGCCGTGCTGGTTGCGTTTTCGTTGCCTATCATGCAGGCTGCTGCGCAGCAGCAGGTGCCTGCTGCGCCCGCCCAGGATTCGTCAGCAGCCGCTCCAGCCGAACCGACGCCCGCTGCGGCGCCTGTGTTTCCAAAGCCAGACCCGGCCAACTTCACCGCCGCATTGCCCACTAAAGATACCGTCAATGCCTTCCTACAGACTCTCTGGGGCTTCGACGATAGCCGCATCTGGCAGGTCCAGGCAATCCTCAAGACACAGGTAGAAGGGATCAGCAAAGTGATTGTTTTTGTGGGAGACAAGACGGGTAAGCAGAAGCCCTCAGGTATCCAGTTCTTTACGCTAGCCGATGGCAAGCATATCATCGGGGGCGATGAAATCATTCCCTTTGGCGAACACCCTTATGCAGACTATCGCACTCTGTTGCAGCAGCGCGCGGATGGTCCCTATCAAGGCTCGGCGTCGAAGGATCTGGAAATTGTCGAGTTTGCCGACTTCCAATGCCCGCATTGCAAAGAAGCGCAGGCCAACATGGACAAGCTTGCTGTGGATTTTCCAAAGGCCCGCATTGTCTTTCAAACCTTCCCGTTGGAGAGTATTCATCCTCAGGCCAAGACTGCGTCAGAATATGGCATCTGCGTAACCAAGCAGGGGGGTAGCAACGCCTTCTTCCAGTATGCTTCGGCGGTTTTTGACGGCCAGGATGGACTGGCTACCGCGGATGGCGCCACGCTCACCTTGAACAGCGCAGTGGTCAAGGCGGGCCTGGATCCGGTAAAAATCGCAGCCTGCGCCGCGACTCCGGTAGTTGGTGCTCAAGTGGAAGCATCGGTCAAACTGGCCCAAGATTTGAATCTCAATCAGGTGCCGACGCTGATGGTCAACGGACGCCAGATTTCGGCCAATGCCCCCTACGAGACTCTCAAACAGATCATCGAGTTTCAGGCTAAGCTGGACGGCATCGCTCAATAAAACCGGCAGCAGAGAAGTATTCTCACGAGGAAGCAGCCCCATCTTCGACACGATCCAGGTTTCCGGAACGGCGTCGAAGATGGGATATGACTTCGCAATGCTTTATCTCATAAGAAGGATTCCATCCGTTGAGCAGATTTCGTCTCACCTCGCTGGTCGCGTCCACACTGCTGCTGCTTATCCCAGTTCCTGGGCTGACCTCGCAGGTTGCATCCGCTGCTCCTGTGCAGGCCGCCACGCTGGAGGCAAACCGCAAGGCCCTCAGTGCGGTCTTCGATGACTATTGGGAAGACAACCTCAAGCATTCTCCTGAGTTGGCCTCGACGATCGGCGACAAGCGATACAACGACAAAATCTCCGACTACTCCGTGAAGGCTATCAACGATGGCCTGGCTCGCGAGCAGAGCTTTCTGATGCGGCTGGCGGCCATTGACACCGCAGGCCTCACCGATCAGGAGAAGGTTAGCCGTGAACTCCTGCTGCGCCACTTTGCCGAAGATGCCGAAGCAGCGAATTTCAAAGAGTGGGAGATGCCCCTCAACCAGATGGAGGGAATCTACACCGTCTACCCGCGACTCGTGGCCCAACTCAGCTTCACCACAGTCAAGGATTACGACGACTGGATCGCCCGTCTGCGCGCAATTCCCAGGGCCTTCGATCAGGTGACCGCCAATATGTCCATTGGTGTGGACGATGGTCGTGTGCCGCCGAAGTACCTGTTGGAAAAGGCGCTCGAACAAGTAAAGAGTCTGGCCACCCAAAAACCGGAAGATTCACCGCTGGCCATGCCGCTCAAGAGCTTTCCCGCCGGCATCAAGCCCGCCGAGCAGGAACGCATCAAGGCTGAGATGCTGGATGCTCTTGCCAAACAGGTGCTACCCGCCTATCAGCGATTGGCGCGCTTCCTTGAAGTGAGCTACATTCCCGCGGGCCGCGAGCAGCCTGGCATCTCCGCGCTTCCCGAGGGCGCAAAGTACTACCAGTTCCTCATTCGTCAACGGACGACCACCAACCTGACTGTCGAGCAGATCCACCAGATCGGCCTGAATGAGGTGAAGCGCGACGAGGCGGAAATGCTGGTTATCGCGCAAAAGCTGGGGTTTGCGGATCTCGCGAGCTTTCGCGCCAGCCTCAAGACCAATCCCAAGCTGCACCCTGCCTCGCGCGAAGCGCTGCTTGCGGCCTATCGCGGCTACCTGACGCCTATGCAGGCCAAGCTGCCGCAGCTCTTCGGTCGCCTTCCCAAAGCGCCATTCGAGGTGGCTCCAGTTCCCGATTATCTTGAGAAGAACTCCGCGCCGGCCTACTATGAGGGCGGCACACCCGATGGCAGCCGTCCTGGGCGCCTTTTCATCGATACATGGGATGCCACGGATCGGAATCTCTACACAGTTGAGGTCATCGCCTACCACGAGGGCCTTCCCGGCCATCACCTCCAAATCTCGATCGCACAGGAACTCACGGACGTTCCCGCGTTCCGCAAGTTCAGCGGCTACACGGCCTACGCCGAAGGCTGGGGCCTCTACTCCGAGCGGCTGGGCAAAGACGTGGGATTTTACCAAGACCCGTATTCGGATTACGGCCGGCTAGAGGCCGACATCTGGCGCGCCATCCGCCTGGTCGTCGATACCGGAGTTCACTCACAGCACTGGACCCGCGAGCAGATGGTGCAGTACTTCCACGATCACTCCAATATCGACGAGCCCAGCATTCAGGCCGAGGTAGACCGCTATATTGCATGGCCCGGCCAGGCTCTGGCGTATAAAATCGGCCAGCTCAAGATACTTGAACTGCGCGAGCGGGCCAAAGCGGCGCTCGGCGACAAGTTCGACCTGCGCGCCTTCCACGACCAGGTACTCGACTCCGGTGCCCTGCCGCTGGACCTGCTGAGCGACCGTATCGATGGGTGGATCGCCAGCCAGAAGGCTCAAATATCGACGGAAGGAAAGTAACGATTTTGCCTGCTAGCGCTGGCGTTGCCGTGCTGTGATCGGGACGGTAAGGCCCATCTGCGAGTATTCTTGAAGGTTGCACCACCACACTCATCCAAGACAAGGAATAAACATGGCGGAAATAGCCGTTGAGGCCACCGAAGTACCCGCGCAGTTGCCCAAGGTCCGCGTAGCTGTTCTGGGCGCAGGCAAGATGGGCGGCATTCTGCTGCAAGCCTTCCTGAAACAGAATCTTTTCAATCCCGACCTGATTCACGCCACAGTAGGACACGCGGAACGCGCGCTTGCGCTCAGTACCCAATGGGGCGTGGATGTGAGCACCAACAATCTGGAAGCGGCCGGGCAGGCCGATCTGATTTTGCTGGGCGTAAAGCCCTTCCAGGTGCCGGCGCTGGTAGAGGAGATTCGCCCCGCTCTGACCAAGGACAAAACGCTGATCTCATTCGCAGCCTCGGTCACGACTCGGGCCATTGAGGATGCGGCCGGACTGGAGATCGCAGTCATCCGCGCTATGCCCAACACGCCTGCGGCACTGGGTGCGGGCGCTGCCGCATTGTGCAGAGGCCGCTTTGTTTCCTCTGCTCAGATGGAGCTGGCCGTGCGCATCTTCGAGACCGTGGGCCGCACGGTGACTGTGGACGAGAAGCACATGAACGCAGTGACCGGCCTTTCCGGCTCAGGGCCAGCCTACATCTACATCATCATTGAGGCGCTGGCCGAGGCGGGCGTCAAGGTCGGCCTACCGCGCGACGTGGCGACGCAATTGGCCGCGCAAACCGCATTCGGCGCAGCCAAGATGGTGCTCGAGACCGGCTATCATCCGGCGATGCTCAAAGACGCCGTAACCACCCCCGCAGGCTGCACCATCGACGGCATTCTGGAACTGGAGGAAGGCGGCCTGCGCGTCACCCTCATCAAAGCCGTCATGCGGGCTACCGAGCGGGCAAAGCAGCTGGCGGCCGGATAAGCATCATTGTGCGATCCCAGATCCCAAACTTCGGGACCTTGGAAGCAGTTCTATGAATAGTTTCCTCGGAGGAGTGATGAACGTTGAAGAAGGCTCGAGGAGGATGCGGACTGCCGGTCGCACAATTGCTCTTATCGCGTTATGTGTCATTCTACTTATGATCGGCGCGGCACTATTCAACGAACTCTATGGACCTTCTTCCGGAAGAGTCAATTGGGTCATGATTATGCTTGAAGAGGTGATGTCTGTAGGGGCTTGGGTAATGGTTGCCGGAGCGGCCCTTTGGATTTCAGGGTGGATCGTCAACGGCTTTTCTCAAAACGACAAACTCTTGTGAGATCGGCATCTACCGTTGCCCATCCAACGCCCAACCTGGTTGCCGTCCTATATCCCGGAACTACAGGGATTGCGCGGCCTCGCGGTTCTGGCCGTGGTTATTTACCACTGCCATCCTCGTCTTGAGGGCACCTGGCTCCATTCCGCATCGCTTTGGGGATGGGCGGGGGTCAACCTCTTCTTTGTCCTCTCCGGCTTTTTGATTACCTCCATCCTCATCGATGCGCGCGACAAGCCGCATTACTTTCGCAACTTCTACGGGCGAAGGGCGCTGCGCATCTGGCCCCTGTATGTGCTACTGCTCGTCGTGGTTTACCTGAATGCCGATTGGTTCGTCGGCCTTCCGCTGCTGCAAGCAATCTGGACCGCTCCCTGGCTGGCTTACATCTTCTTTGTGCAGAATCTTTTCCACATCACGATGCCCCCGGCCATCGGGCAGACTTGGTCGCTGGCCATCGAGGAGCAGTATTACTTTCTATGGGCGCCTCTGGTGCGCTTCTTGCGTTACCCCTGGATGCTGGCCGCGCTCTTGCTTGCAGCATTCGCCAGCTCTGCTCTCTTTGACCATCATCCCTGGCTCACGCCCACGCATACCTTGATTCACCTGGACGGCATCGCCATGGGCAGCTTGCTGACGCTGGGCATCTATACGCTCCCGATCAGCCGGCGTGTTTGGCTCTGGATTGGCCTTAGCTCATTCTTTCTCGGCATTGCAGCGGCGGCCACCGTCGCCGGAGGCACCCGATTTCTCGATTCCGCTCTTGCGGTCGGTTTTGCGGGCGCGGTGCTGGCTTCCATCACCTCGACCGGCACGCGCAATCCGCTCAACGCGCTATTGCGCCGTGGGCCGCTGGCATTCTATGGCCGCATCAGCTATGGGCTCTATATGATCCACATCGCGGTCTTCATCTATTTTGGATGGTTCGATCTGCGCATGGACCGCTACGGCACGGCCGGCAACCTGGCCATCGTGGCTCTTCGCCTGGGAGCTTCAACCGTGGCAGCTACCGCGCTCTGGTACGGCTTTGAGTCGCAAATCCTTAAATTTAAACGCTATTTTTAATCCGAGCGTTGCGGCGTCCGGGCCGAGCACCATAGTTCGACATTGCCGGTTCGCCCTTGTAAGGCAAGAAAAACATCCTTACTGCGAAGATCTGCCGTAGACGACGAATAGCGCCAGAAGAAACAGCGTGATCGCGGGCACCGCCGATTCCTTGCGGCGCAGGTGATAGATACCGGCCGCTACCATCATGATGCCCAGACCGCCGGCTGCGAGCCGTAGAAGAATGTCAGGCGGCCAAAGATCGACTGGCAGCACCAGGCACACCGAAGCGGCAATCTCAAACACGGCGATGGCTGCTGCCACACCGTGCGGCACGCCAACGCAGCCGCTGCTCCACGGGGTATTCAGCCATTTGATCTTACGTTCATAAGCGAAAATCTTGCTGAACCCGGCAAATAGAAACACGCCCGCCAACAAGATCTGCGCAATCCAAAGCAGACCATTCATCGACTACCCTGCCTCTCTTTAACGGCTTTAGTACTTCTTTGCCAGAAAGATCCACAGCGCCAGTAGCCATCTATACAAAAGCAGCAGATGAGCGAAATATATCTTACGTGAGACAAAAGTCAAGATTGATTCGAAACCCCGCTGTTTATGGAGTGAAGAGGACAATGGTCAGGTTCGATCTGTCTCGCCAGATGGACCTTCATCTCAGCAGGGTGTGACATCAGTCACCCATGACCGTCTGGTTCCATTGATACGCTTTCCTTTAACCTGCGGATGCTAGTCTTCCAGTCACGGAAATCAACCGTGGAAAGGTGTGACATGATCGAGGACATCGGGATTGAAACAGCCACTGAAGCACCCCTCAGCGCGGAACTGTTGGCCAAGATGGACGCCTATTGGCGGGCCGCCAACTATCTTTCCGTCGGCCAGATCTACCTGAAAGACAACCCCTTGCTGGAACGCCCTCTGACCCTGGACGACGTGAAGCCGCGCCTGCTGGGCCACTGGGGCACCACGCCAGGGCTCAATTTTCTCTATGTGCATTGGAATCGCCTGATTCGCGAGCGCGACCTGAATATGATGTACATCATCGGCCCTGGGCACGGCGGGCCGGGACTGGTGGCAAACACCTACCTTGAGGGCTCCTACTCCGAAATCTACCCCCATATCGAGCGGAACAAGGACGGCATCAAGCGGCTGTTCCGCCAATTCAGTTGGCCCTACGGGATTCCCAGCCACGTGGCCCCGGAGACTCCCGGCTCAATTCACGAAGGCGGCGAACTGGGCTACTCGCTGGTTCACGCCTACGGCGCGGCATTCGACAATCCCGACCTGATCGTGGCCTGTGTGGTGGGCGACGGTGAGGCGGAGACCGGTCCGCTAGCCACGAGCTGGCATGGGAACAAGTTTCTCAATCCGCTTACCGACGGCGCGGTTCTGCCTATTCTGCACCTGAACGGCTATAAGATCGCCAACCCCACCATCCTGGCGCGCATTCCCCATGCCGAGCTGGAGAACTTGATGCGCGGCTACGGCTATGAGCCCTTTACGCTCGAGGGCGACGACCCGGTCGTGATGCACCAGCAGGCAGCTGCAGTCTTTGAGACCATGCTTGATCGCATTGCAGCCATCCAGAAGGCTGCTCGCGAAGACCGCTCGACGGCCCGCCCAGCGTGGCCCATGCTGATTATGCGCACACCCAAAGGCTGGACCGGGCCAAAGTTCGTTGACGGCAAGCCGGTGGAAGGCACCTGGCGCGCCCATCAGGTACCGCTGTCCGAGATCTTCGAGAAGCCGGATCACCTGCGGCTGCTGGAAGAGTGGATGCGCAGCTACAAGCCCGAGGAACTCTTCGACGAGAAAGGCCATTTCCGCGAGGATCTGGCGGAGATCGCGCCCAAGGGTAGGTTGCGCATGGGAATGAATCCCCACGCCAACGGCGGCCTGCTTTTGAAACCGCTCAAGGTTCCCAACTTCCGCGACTTCGCCGTGAAGCTCGAAGGCCGCGGCCAAGCCGACGTTGAATCCACCCGCATTCTCGGCCATCTGCTCCACGCTGTGATGCAGGCCAATGCGGACCAGAAGAACTTCCGTGTCTTTGGCCCGGATGAGACGGCCTCAAACCGCCTTCAGGACGTGATTACCGGAACGGGCAAGGCCTGGATGGCAGAGACGCTGCCGGTAGATGAAGACCTGTCTGAAACTGGGCGCGTCATGGAAGTCCTCAGCGAGCACATGTGCCAAGGCTGGCTTGAGGGCTACCTGCTCACCGGCCGCCACGGTTTCTTTTCCTGCTATGAGGCGTTCATTCACATCATCGACTCGATGGCCAACCAGCACGCCAAATGGCTGAAAGTCACGCGCGGAATTCCATGGCGCAAACCGATCGCAAGCCTCAACTACCTGCTCAGCTCGCTGGTGTGGCGGCAGGACCACAACGGCTTCAGCCACCAAGATCCCGGATTCATCGACCACTTGATGAACAAGAAGGCCGACGTGGTGCGCGTCTATCTGCCGCCAGACGCCAACACGCTGCTTTCGGTTTCCGATCACTGCCTTCGCAGCCGCAACTACATCAACCTGATTGTGGCCGGCAAACAGCCCGCGCCGCAATGGCTCACCATCGACGAAGCCATCGCACACTGCACGACGGGGCTTGGCGTGTGGCAATGGGCATCAAACGACGAGGGCGGCCCCGATGTTGTGATGGCCTGCTGCGGCGACGTGCCTACGCTGGAAACACTCGCCGCCGTCTGCCTGCTGCGCGAACGGATTCCCGACCTGCGCATCCGCGTGGTCAACGTGGTGGACCTGATGGCGTTGCAGCCAACCTCTGAGCATCCGCACGGTCTGCCCGACGAAGACTTCGATGCACTCTTCCCTGTCGGCATTCCGGTTGTCTTCGCCTTCCACGGTTATCCATGGCTGATTCACCGGCTCACGTACAGGCGGCACAATCATGACAATATCCACGTACGCGGCTATAAGGAAGAGGGCACCACAACCACTCCTTTTGATATGTGCGTGCTAAACAACATCGACCGCTACCAGTTGACGCTGGACGCAATCAAGCGCGTGCCACGGCTCAAGGCGCAGGCCGACGCGGCCGAGCAATGGTACTCCGAGGCAATCCAGAAGCATCGCCTTTATGTGGCCGAAAACGGCGACGACTTGCCCGAGATAAGAAACTGGCGCTGGCCTAAGAGCTAACTCGCCACAGAATTGGGTGCCCCAGGTCCCGCTTTTGGGACCTGGGATAGTAGGATGACGATAGTGATTGATCATTGGTGAACGCAATGAACTTGAGAAAAAGAATGCCCAGTTCGCTGTCTATCGCTATGCTTGCCGTGATCTGCGCCTTCGGCACAAACGCTCAAGAGTCACCCCAAAAACCATCCGGCGAAAGTCCGATTACACGTCCTCAATACACAACCGATAATAAGGCGACTGAGTGGACTGAAGTCGTCGCACATACAAAAGCCGCTGTGGTGCTCATCGAAACTGATGAAGGATTGGCTAGCGGGTTCATAATCAAGCCCGATGGGATCATAGTTACCAATTACCATGTTGTGGCCGATGCTAAAGCTATGACTGTTAAACTTCCATCGGGGGAGGAGTACAGGAACGTGTACCTTCTCAGTTCCGACCCCATTGACGATCTTGCATTCCTCAAAATTGAAGCGGTTGATCTTCCGACAATACCACTGGGGAACTCAAACGACGTACAAGTGGGAGAGGATGTGTTACTCGTCGGCGCTCCGAAGGGACTCGAGCAGACGGTTTCCGATGGCTTGATTAGTGGAATCCGCATAGATAATGGCGTCCGCATCCTTCAGACATCAGCGGCAGCAAGCCCCGGAAGTAGCGGCGGACCTCTGCTAAACCGGCGCGGGGAAGCAGTTGGAGTTATGTCTTTCAAGGTGGTGAATGGAGAGAACCTGAATTTCACGATACCGATTAATTACGTGCGTGGAAAATTGGACACCTTAACTCTATCGAATTCGAAAACCTTTGAACCACTGAAAGCTCAGTCCGAAAAACACCGAGGCGTTTGGGTTGCCGGACACGGCACTGCCGAGTTTGAAAATATCTATATGGAAGTTCTCGACATGCTGGCTACCGATGGCGTGGAAATTGCAAATTATGGGTCACAAAAGTTTTCAAATACTCAAGAAACTGGCTTTATGCCTATGTCTTCCCTTATCGAGATGTTACCGAAGAAAGGTGCCGACAGCCTTTTGTACATAAAAACAGAACCAGGCGAAGTCTACCTGTCAGGCGTTCCATTTGCTACAGTTTCGTTCCAGTGCTTCGACGCTTCAGGTCATGTTTTGTGGGAGGAAAAGGCCACAAACGTTTTTGCCAGTGGGAGAAACAATGTTTTTCACCCGAAGGGCTGGAAAAGCAAGCTGACTCCCCATATCGGGAAACCTGGACTGTTATTAAAGCAGGGTCAATGAGGATGGCTCACCAGAACCGAAGAAGTAGACACTTTAGAAGATTCCTGCTTTCGAGACTGGGTGCCCCAGGTCCGGATTTTCACACCTGGGATTCCAACTAACTCCGCCGATTCGTTCGGCCTTAACTCCGAGGAAATCATTCATGGCGTCTTTGCCTGTACTGGTTTTAAACAGCGGTTCATCTTCCATCAAGTTTTCAGTGTATGAAGCGGGCAACGGCGAACGCCGCAAGCTGCACGAGGGCGCGGTCGACGGCATCGGCACCGATCTCGGCAAATTCTGGATCAAGGACGCAGATGGCAAGAAGCTGGTGGATCAAACCCCCGCTCTGCCCACGCGCGCGGTTGCCTTTGCCCTGGTGGCCGACGCGCTTCACTCCGGAGACTTCCCTGCCCCCGTGGCCATCGGCCATCGCATGGTGTGCGGCGGACCAACCGTGCAGGAGAACCAGCTTATTACACCCGAGCTGATTGACGAGATGGAACGCTATACTGCCTTCGCGCCGCTGCACACGCCTATCGCCGTGTACATCATGCGAGAGTCGCTGCGCCTGTTCCCAGGTGTGCCGAATTTCGTTTGCCTTGATTCTTATTTTCATCGCACCATGCCCGAGGTCGTCACGCACATGCCGATTCCTGAGGAATACTCCGCCATGGGCGTGCGCCGCTACGGTGCGCATGGAATTTCGTACGAGTCAATCGTCTACCAGTTGCAGCCCAGCGTGCCTCAGAAGCTCATCGTTGCCCATCTCGGCAACGGTGCTTCCATCTCCGCGATCCGCGATGGCAAATGCCTCTCCACCTCCATGGGACTCACACCCACCGGCGGCATTATCAGCGGCACGCGCACCGGCGACATCGATCCCGGCGTGCTTTTGTTCATTTTGCGCAAAATTGCCGAGACGGCCAAAAGCGCCTCGGAGGCCGCCGACCAGTTGGAAACGGTGGCCAGCAAGAAGGCCGGCCTGCTCGGCGTCAGCGACCTCTCCAACGACATGCGCGACCTGCGCGACGCCATCAAGGAAGGTAACGCCAAGGCGCGGCTGGCCGTGGATAAGTTCACATGGACCATCGCCCGCTGGATCGGCAGTTATGTGGCTGAACTGAACGGGCTGGATATGCTGGTCTTCACCGGCGGTATCGGCGAAAACGACATTGCCTCACGTGCTGAAATCTGTGCCGGCCTGGGCGCTCTGGGCATTGTGCTCGATCCGGTTCGCAACAACGTCCGCGGCGAAGCTCTCATCTCCGCCGAAAGCTCGCCCGTCACCGTTCGCGTAATTCCGCCAGCGGAAGATCTGATGATCGTGAATCATGTGGTGCGGCTACTGGCAAAGTAGGTGGCAGGAAGGCGCTTGTCTGCGGGTTCAAGCGCCACTCATACAATCCGGGAACAGTGCGGCGAGGGAGATGCTTGTTCTACACTGGTGGGTTCCATCTGGAGTCTTCCTTTATGCTTATTGCCGCAGCACCCATTGAGACCGAATGCCCTCCTTCGCCCGCTCTGCGCCGCTTTGCCTGGGGCGTACTTGTTTACTTCATCGCGGTCATTCTGTGGGGCACACTGGTCCGCGCCACCGGTTCGGGCGCCGGCTGCGGCAACCACTGGCCTCTGTGTAACGGCACGGTCATGCAGCACTCCGCCAGCGTGAACACGATGATTGAGTTCACGCATCGCCTTACCAGCGGCCTCTCATTCTTTTCCGTTGTGGGACTTCTGGTGTGGACCTTTGCCGGAACAGTGCGCGGCCACCTCGCGCGCACGGCCGCCGTCGCCTCGGTTGCGTTTACCCTCATTGAGGCGGTGCTTGGTGCGCTACTCGTCAAGCTCGGCCTAACGGCACAGAGCCAATCGCCATTGCGCCCGGCCTACCTGGCGCTACATCTCACCAATACGCTGCTGCTGCTGGCCGCGCTCACCCTCACCGCACATCTGCTCGGCCGTGACCGAGGCTATCTGCGCGGCAACATCCGCGTCGCTGCGCCCTTCGGCGCCGTCGCCACCGTGGTGGTGGTGATGATCGTGGGCGTCACCGGCTCACTAGCTGCACTGGGCGACACGCTCTTCCCAGCCTCATCGCTGGGCCTTGCGCTGGCGCAGGACTTTTCCGCTTCGAGCGGTTGGCTGGTGCGCTGGCGCTGGACGCATCCCACCGTCGCCTTTCTGGCCAGCATCCTCCTGATTTGGCTGCTGGTGCGCGCAGCTCAGCGATCCAGCCACTGGGACAATCGCCGCCTTTCCGCGCTGGTGCTGTTGCTGCTGGCGACTGTCTACACGCTGGGTGTGTTGGACGTGGTACTGCTGGCCCCACTGTGGGTGCAGGTGGCGCATCTGCTGGCCGCCGACACGCTGTGGGCCGCACTTGTGGTGCTGACGGCAAGGCTGACGCTGGTACCGCGCGAGGCTGACTAGCGAAGTTAGTTGTGTTAGCGGAGTTAGCGAAGAGGCCTCATTCTCTGGTCTTTTCTGACCCCCCATTTCTGCTTTCACTTCACCAGCACGCCCGCCGCAACATATTTGCTGCCGTCCACGCTGGCTTCAATCGTCGGCAACTCCGGCGTCGGCGTCAGGTTTTCGATCACCCAATCGCGCAAGAGCACGGTGTCCTCGACCTTGCCTCCGCGGATGCTTGGATTCCAGGCAAATGCCTGATCGTTGACGACGACTTCGGTTCCCTGGGGCGTGGCTATCCACTCGCGCTCGCCATAGCCGGTGGGGCCGCCCTGGTGATGGAAGCGTTCCTCACCCGGAAAACCCTGCGCCGCATAGGCCGCTTGGGCCACATTGAACAACTCGGCCGAAATCGCGCCCACGCGCGTTGCGTTGAACAGCGCGGCGTTGACCTGAGCCGCAGCTTCAAAACGCCCTCCAAGCTCCGCAGGCATAGCGCCGAAGTACACGAAGCGTGTGATGGAGATGGCCAGCCCCCATTTGCGCGAACACAGATTGAGCATGGCGTACTGCTTGAGCCGGTTGCCTCTCGCCACGGCGTGCTTGTACTTGACGATGCGATCGTCCACGGCGAAGAGATAGACCGAGGGCAGAATGCCGCGGCGCAACAAGGCAGCGGCGGTGATGGCCTCCAGATCGTATTCGCTCAGGCCGGGCTCGACCTGGTGGAGCGCCTCGACCGTCGCGGCCGCTGTCTCAGCGCCCAGCCAGCGATAGCGCGCAATCTCAGTCTCACTCAGCGCCGCGCGGAGCCGAGCAAGGCTGACTGGTCTCCGGCCCGCGATGTGAGTGTCCGAACCTACAGGCCCGCCAGACAACTTTACGGCAGCAGCGCTCGTATCATCCGCCCACCAGGGAAAGAGTACCGGCTCAAAGTCCAGCGCGCCAAACTCCTCGTCATGCAGGCGCGGCGCTTCATTCTCGGTAGTGAAGTAGTAGCGCTTACCCGCGGCGGTCACCAGCAGTGAAGCCACGCCGGTTTCGCATGGCGTGAGCACGCGCAACTCAACAGCGCCACCAGTCAGCCAGGCCACATTCTCGTTGCGGCTGATGAGAACGCCGGCCAGCCCCTGGGCGCGCAACCATTCCACCAACTTTTCATGCTTCGCTTCCAGCTCCGCATTCCACGCGGATTCCGTCACCAACGTGGCGCCGTTCACCACCAGGCTCTTGCCGATTCTCTTGCTCATGAGTACGCTTCCTTTTTCTATGCTCAAAAAGAGATTCGGGCGTTGACCTGAATTCGTCAACGCCCGATCAGTTTTCATTCGCGATTAGTCATCGAGCTCGGGATGGTGGCGGCTCTCCCAGCCCATGTAGCGCGCTGCTTCGTGAATGGCCTTGGAGACATCGCTGAAGTTGGCGGCCACATGGTGCTCGAAGCCTTCGCGGCAAATGTACTTGAGCAGCTTCTGGAGGTGCGGAATCTCGGCCACGCCGGCGCCGCCAAAGGTGGTCAGCGGGTCGTCGGTGAATTTGCCCGGACCGGTGTAACCGCGAATCACGCCGCGCCGGTCGTCGGTCGAGTACCGGGCATAGGTCATCGCTCCCGCCTTGACGCGGCCCACGCATGTGCCGAAGGTGTTCAACTTGCCCACCGTGCCGGCGATGATGGCCTGGTAGTCCATGGTCGGCGCCTCGCCGAAGAAGTGCTTGGGCAGGTTGGAGCAGTGAAAGCAGACGCATTTGTCGGGATGGCTGCCGTAGTTGTTGTTCCAGTCCAGCAACGCCGAGGGCGTTTGGCTGGCCAGGGCGAGCATGTGCATGCTCAGGGTGCCGGGCACATCCACCTCGCAGGCTGACGGAATGAGGTTATTGCTCATCATGCTCATGATGGTGCAGGGCACTACGCCGAAAAACTCTTCCATCGAGGTCCAGCACTGCACGGCGCTGATGTCGATATGGGAGTGCGTCATCCAGCCGTCGATGACCGCGCCGAGCTTGGCCATCTTCAGCAGCGCATCCTCGGGGATGCCAGCCGTGGAGACATAGCTCTTGATGGCGGCCAACTTGGCTTGCGCGGCGTCGTCCATGTCCTTCATCTTGCTGATGCGGCCAAAGACTTCCGAAAGATCGAGCGTCTCAATGGTGATGCCGCTAGTCTCAAAAATGCGCTCAGAGTAGCGCACGGTATTGAAGGCCGTTGGACGCGCGCCAATGGCGCCAATGCGCAGATTCTTCAAGCCCTTTACGATGCGGCAGACCGCTGAGAACCATGCGAGGTCGGCCTTGAACTCCGCCGAACTGGGACTCTCCGTGTGCAACGTGGTCAGCGAATACTGAATGCCATACTGCATCATGTTGTTACAGGCGCTCATCTTGCCGCAGAAGCTATCGCGGCGCATGGCGATGGTCATATCATCTGAGCGGTCGGGCGTGGCCTGCACCAGAACGGGAACCTTAAGCCCCGAGAGACGAATCGCATCCACAATGCCGCGCTCCTCGCCGAAGTTGGGCAAAGTGACGATGATGCCGTCGATCTCTTCTGCGTGCTTCTTGAACAGTGCAGCGCAACGCTGTGCCTCGGCGTAGGTTTCCACCGCGCCATGCACGGACTCTTCCGGGCCCAGCACAACGGCTTTTGCTCCAGCCGCTTCAAGAACAGAGATAATTTCGTCGCGCCCGGTCTTGGCCAAATGGCTCGGAAAAAAGCCGCGATTGCCTACCACTACACCGAATGTCATCGTACGTTGTGCTGTCATCGTTCCTTGCTCCTTAGTGATCGCATGTTATGAATCAATCGTTGTGGGCCGGGCGAAAGCGGAGGCCGTAAAACAGGCCCACGGCGAGCAGCAGCGCGCCCCACCATATAGAAGCATGATAGTTGGCCACCGCCATTTGCGGGAGAGTGAGCTCATACAGGCCGTAGCCGAGGATCATCGTGCCGTAGACGGTAAGCAGAACACCGATGAAAAACCAGATCGAAATACCGGACGAATGCATATGTGCTCCTTACCAGAAGTAGATGTTGAGGGCCAGGAAGACGACGATGGCGATTGCCGTCCAGAACCATTCGTTCTTGTAGAAGGGAACGGGCTCTTCTCTGGGTAGCGGCGTCGCGCCATAGACCACTCCAGCCAGCTCGGCAATGGGCCGCGGCTTGGTAAACAGGCTGACAATCACATTGACGCCAACCGATGTGCTGACGGACCAGAGTGCGCGATACATGTTCTCGGCCATGTCTTTGGCATCGGGCGAGAGGGCGACATACTTAAGGGCCGAGGGGTCAGCCTTGACCCAGGCCCAGAGGCCAATGGAGGTCAGCGTCCCCAGCAGCAATCCCCAGAAGCCGCCCGCCTTGGTGGCGCGCTTCCAGAACATGCCCAGCAGCACCACTCCGAGCAACGGTGAGATGAAGAAGCTGAAGAGCGCTTGAACATAATCCATGATGCCGGCGGCATTCATCACGAGGTACGCTGCGCCAATGGAGATGACCACGCCGACAATGGTCACGATGCGGCCGACTAGAACATAGTGCTCGTCTTTGGCGTGCTTGACGATGTGCGGCTGGTAGATGTCGTAGGTGAAGATGGCGGTAAAGGCGCTCACATTGCCGGCCATTCCGCTCATAAATCCAGCAATGAGTGCGGTGATGCCCAGACCGAGCAAGCCCGGTCCCAAGTAGCGGACCATCATCAGCGGCAGCACTTCGTTATAGCTATGCAGGCCGGCGCCTGGGTGCGCGGCGACGACGTTTTCGCCGACCAGATGCATCAGGCTTCCGTCGGAGTTGGTGAGAACGACCAAGCCCAGCAGGCCGGGAAGAATGACGATGAACGGGACGGCCATCTTGAAGAAGGAGCCGATCACCGGCGCTAAACGGGCTGAACGCAAGGAGTTGGCGGCGAGCACGCGCTGGACAACAAGAAAATCTGTGGTCCAGTACCCAAAGCTGATGGCGAATCCAAGGCCAAAGAGGATGCCGGTCCAGTGAATACCCATGGGGTTGTCAGAAAAGTGCCCCATGCTGCGCCACATGTGGGTGTAGTCGCCGGAAGCGGTCGCCCCGGTGGCGATGTTGTGGGCCAAGCGAGCCTTGAAGCCGCTCCAGCCGCCGGTCTCGATGAGTCCGAGGATGGGTACGAGGAGTGCGCCACCCCAGATGAGGACGAACTGGAGAACCTCGTTGAAGATGGCCGAGCGCAGGCCGCCGAGCGCGACATAGGCGGCAACGGCGAGGGAGCTGACGATGATGGAGAAGTTCAGATCCCAGCCAAGAACGATCTTCATCACTTCGGCCATTGCGAACATGTTCACGCCGCTCATAAGCACAGTCATTAACGCGAAGGAGACCGCAGCCACGGTGCTGGAGCCCTGACCGTAGCGGAGTTTCAGATAGCCGGGGACCGAGTGCGTCTTGCAGACGTAGTAGAAGGGCATCATGACCATGCCGAGGAAGAGCATGGCGGGGATGGCGCCGACCCAATACCAGTGAGCCGCCAGAATGCCGTACTGATAAGCAGAACCCGCCCAGCCCATCAGCTCCAGTGAACCCAGGTTGGCTGAGACGAAGCTCAAACCGGCGATCCACGCCGTCATCTCGCGGCCTGCCATGAAGAATTCTTCACTGGTGTTGGCCCGTCCCTTGAGATAGAAGCCGATCCAAATCACCATCACGAAGTAGATGGCGATTACCGCGATGTCGAGTGTACTCAGGTGCGCCAATGAGGGAGCGCCGAGTGCGAGGAGCGCCGCGTGAGATGAACCGGCGGAGGCGATGGAGACTGAGACCAATCCGAACATTACGTCACCTTTGAGGGGGTGAATTCGTCCGCGGAATATGCGGACGTCCGCCCTTAAGTAAATTGCTTTAGTGCTACACCTGTCAAGCGTCCAAACGCCCGTCGGAAGGCAAAGCGCGAATACGGCCCGCGGGTGTGTTGAAACCAGCGCAACGAGAAAACAGTAGGCTCCGATGATTTAGTAAGCGTTTACCGAACGAAGTGTACCACATTCTCCCAGCCGCGCAATAATCGCCAGAATTGCAGTGCGCGGCCGGCGCATCTTTGTTACCAAATGCTGCCTGCCTGGGACTCTTCTCTGCCAGGATTGGGACCAGTGGGCCTCTCCCTGCATATTGAGACTGCCGGCCTGCCCCGCTTGTTTCGAACCGCCCTATTCCGGTAATATCTCGTTCATCCCGCTATGCTCCACCATGTTTATCCGTGCAAGTTTGGCATACTAGCTTGAAGCAAGGTACCTCAAACTGCATTGGCGTCTTCTGTTCACGATGTTCAATATCCCAATCACCCTGCAATGCAGCCGATCTGCCCTAAAGCGGGTTAACGATCCCAGTTCGCGCTGGAGATAGAGATTAATGAACTCACCCGCGGCACGCCTCATCGCATTTTACCTGCCCCAGTTCCATCCAATCCCGGAAAACGATGCTTGGTGGGGCCGCGGCTTCACGGAATGGGCGAATGTCGCGAAAGCGAAGCCCTTGTTTCCCGGTCACCGGCAGCCCAAATTGCCCGCCGATTTGGGATTTTACGACCTGCGCGTTCCCGAGGTTCGCGAAGCACAAGCGCAGTTGGCCCGCAATGCCGGGGTTGAGGCGTTTTGCTACTGGCACTACTGGTTTGGCAATGGCAGACGCATTATCGAGCGCCCGTTTGAGGAGGTTCGCGATAGCGGCAAACCGGATTTCCCTTTTTGCCTTGCCTGGGCCAACTTTTCCTGGACAAGCGCCTGGCAAGGCATTCCTGAAAACACGCTGATGAAACAGGAATACCCCGGCCCTGACGACGAAGAGGCTCATTTTCGCTGGGCTCAGAAGGCGTTCGACGATCCCCGTCACTTCAAGGTAGACGGGAAACCCATGTTCGTGATCTACAAGCCAAACGACCTTCCATCGACTGAGGGATTTATTACACATTGGCGGGAACTGGCCGAGAAAGCCGGTTACCCAGGACTCTATTTTGTGGCGATTGCGAACCGATATGCGGACGGGGTCGACCCGTATCTCGACCCGATCCTCACCCCATTTGACGCGGTAACGCCCTTGCCGCCGCAGGATTACCTTCGATCGGTCGCGAAAGAGACCGGAAAGTTCGACTTTGCACGCCGCGTGCGGGAACTGAACTTCGGCTGGCGGCTCAACAAACTTAAGAGCAAGCGGTGGAAGCGGCCGACGCGCATCCAGTTCGCTGATGTCGTCGCTCATGCGCTCCGGGATCTGCCCCCCGGCGAACGCTATCTGCCCAGCGTGTTACCGGGGTGGGACAATACGCCGCGCTGCGGCTTTCAGGGTGTCGTTTTTGAAGGGGATACGCCTGAACTGTTCAAGGCCTACCTGCAAAAAGCGGTTGACAGAGTCTCAGGTAATCTGGAGCAGAGGCGCATTATTTTCCTGAAGGCATGGAACGAGTGGGCTGAAGGCAATTACGTTGAGCCAGATTCTGATAGCGGCCACGCCTATCTCGACGCCATCCAATCGGTCCTGTTCCCTGCTGGAAAATATCGCTAGGAAAAATTGACGATGAACGAAGAAGGCCAGACTACCCGGCTATCCGTTCAAGAAGCCGTCCCACGACTCCCGCGCCTCGGCCGCCGTTTGTTCCGGAGCAAAGACATTGCAGGCTTTGTGCCACTCGCCTGGGTCTTCGGGGTCGTTATCGTTCAGGGCAATCTTGTAAGCTCCCGGCCCATTGTCGCCTTTGGCTCTGCCCACAACGGTGCCGTCGAAGGTGATTGCGTTGTCTGTGATCACTACTACCTTGCGTCCTATGTCAAACATCGCATTTCCCCCCGTTTCGGCCTCCCCTATGGAGTCTAGTCCTTTTTTTCACAATTGGGCGGGATTTGAATGCTTTTTGCCAGAAGCGGAAAAAGGAGTTGCACCAGCCCGACCAGTTGAGATCGGGAGCAATCAGCATTCGGCAGTTCTTCTCTAAATTCTCCCTGGAAAACGAACATGAAGCGCCTCTAAGATTTTCGCCGCTAGCTTCTTGAATCCTCCTGGATGAGGATGCAATTCGTTTGCCCAGTCGGATGAATCCAGCACTCCCTGCGTATCGATCAGAGAGAACAAATTTGCAGGACTGCTAGCCAACCCGGTCAGCATTGCTTTGAAGTTGACAAGGGCCTGATGAAGTATCGCCGTGCCTTGCGCCGTGTTCCAGCCAGTGAAGTCAAGCGACGGCTTCAGCCACGGCCCGGCGCAAGCTGGATGAGCGCCGTTGGGGATTGGGAAATCGTAGCAATGACCAAAGATCGGTACGCCTGGCGCGTGCTTGTCACGGAACAGAAAGAGGTCGTTGTAGGATGCCTCCACCATATCCAATACGCCCTCGAATCGCGATGGGTTCAGGCCATCAACCCCGGGACCGGCGAAGTCGAGAAAGATGCAGAACTGGTTGCCTGCAATGTCATTGCCGCCGCCAGAGAAGAGGATCACGTCCGGCCCGGTTTCATTCGACCAATTCGCTTGATCCTTGAGACTCTCAATCATTCTTAGCTGCTTGGGTAGCGACATCTCGTCGGTTGTGGCATCGCCAAAGTGCGAGATGTTTTGAATCAAGGGCTGGACCGTACCCATCGTTTCAAGCTGCGCAACGATGTCGGTGCTCGCTAGCGAAATATCGTTTCCGTTGAGGGGATAGTCGAACCAGGAATCGCCATGGGCAAGCAGGACCAAAGGATCATTTGGCGGAGCCGCCCCCGCGGCCGACATTGCCATCCTGGTAGACTTCAGTGCTGCGATTCTGGCCTGGTGTTTCCGGGTGCGCTCGGCAAGCTCAGACTTGATTGAGTCATGCAGTTGTTTGCGAAGGGAAACGCTATGACGCATGAGTTGCTCCTCTCAAGGAAGGTTATTGCTTGCGAGAAAATCCTACCCTGTCGCGTGGCCCTTGTCGAGATGCCGCAAAGACAGGATGTCCGCACGCCGATATCGGCTGGAGCTACAATAAAGCGGTTTGAAAGAAGGCTTGAAATGAAGACAAATATCTGCGTTGTGGCGTTATTGCTTTCTCTCCCGGTACTGGGCTTGGCCCAAGGACCAGCCTATGACGGACTCGACAACCACCTGAGCAATCTGTATCGCCTCTCGGACGCAAAGACCCGTTCCATTAGCCCAGAGAATCCCACGGGGGAAAAGGGCAAGGGCGGCATGGCGACCGAAGGGACCGGGGCGGCCGGCGCCCGGGAATTGGGGCAAGGCTGGAAGGTGAGCCCGTCAGTTGTCATCGCGCCTGGAACAACGTACACGGTGGCCGAAATCAATGGGTCGGGCATGATTCAGCACATCTGGATGACGCCGACGGGAAACTGGCGCCTCTCGATTCTACGGATGTATTGGGACGACGAGAAAGATCCCTCGGTGGAAGTGCCGGTGGGCGATTTCTTCGCGGTGGGATGGGGCAAATACGCCAGGATTTCCTCACTTGCCGTGTGCGTGAACCCAGGAAGCGCCTTCAATTCCTACTGGCCTATGCCCTTCCGGCGCAAAGCAAGGATCACCATGGAAAACCTCGACAGCCAGCCGATGACGCTCTACTACCAGGTGGATTACGCCGAGACGGCTGTGCCCAAAGACGCGGCATACTTTCACGCCCAGTTCAGGCGTATTAATCCAGTGCCGGTGAAGCAGGTCTATACCATCGTCGATGGCATCCAGGGAAAAGGTCAGTATGTTGGCACCTACATGGCGTGGGGCGTGCATAACAACGGCTGGTGGGGCGAGGGCGAGATCAAGTTTTACCTGGATGGCGACCAGGTTTTTCCAACCATCAATGGGACCGGAACCGAAGATTACTTCAATGGCTCCTACGATTTTGTGAACAGCGAAAAGAAACAGTACGAGGAGTTCACCAGTCCTTACTCGGGACTTGCGCAAGTAATACGGCCGGACGGGCTCTATCAGTCACAACAGAGATTTGGCCTGTATCGCTGGCACATCGTGGACCCGGTGCGCTTCGACCACGATTTGCGCGTGACGATTCAAGACCTGGCATGGCGGCCCTCTGGAGGGTACCTCCCGCTCAGCGACGATATTGCATCTGTTGCATTCTGGTACCAAACAGAGCCCCATGCGGCATTTCCTAAATTGCCCCCGCGTGAGCAACTGGAGACCTACTGACATCGCATGCAAGTCTGGCCGTCAAACGGACCGGGCTCGTCTGACGCGCAGGCGCAGTAAGAATGGAACGTCAGGCCGGACCTCGTGGGACATTCAGACGGGGCACTCAGCACGGGCTTCTGCGGTCTCCGGCCCTTGCCACAAAGGCGCGGCCGGGATGAGACGCCTGGCAGAATCACTGCTAATAATTGTGGATCGTAATGCCATTGAGCATGTTCCCGGTACCCACGAAACCGCCCGGAGAATCGTCCAACAAACCAACCTCTTCCTGCAACGGCAGGCAATAGCAAGCGCCCCACACATCGTTTGGCGGCGCCGGGGCCAAACAACTCTCGCCCCAGGACACATGCTGCGCACATTCGCAACAATTCCAATTTCGTAATTGAGCTGCGCCTGATTCGTGTTGCCAGTCACTCCGGCTGCCAGCACCACGTTCGCCACCGGCAGCCCGCCGAGCGCGTTGACCATGTCCTGAACTCCCTGAACGATCATTGCCGGATCGGGTGCGCCGCATAGTGTCCCAACGCGCCGAGGCCAGCCGCTTTATGCACCACAATAATCTGGCACGTACCCGCGCCGCCGGTACCCAGAGCAGTGGTAACGGCTGCATTATTGGCAAGCGCGAAGTTTCCCATCTGAACTTCGTAGCGCCGCCTTGGTCTCAGGTCAACGCCCTGCGTAAAAACCTGATGGGCAGCACTGTCGCCCTTGTAGATCACAAGCGCCATGGGGGAAGGACTCCTGCTGGGTGGAAACCCGTAACAAAACTGTACCGGCGCTTCCCCGTCAGTCAACGGACCATCCTGGTTGGTGCGAACCCAGAGTTGAGCGGGGTATACTTGCGCAGAGTTAAGCAGACTAAAAGACAATCCAGAAAAGGGACGTGATTCAGCCTGTTGGAGAAAGCCGGAGGAACTACGATGGGAGCCGCTTTATCTGATTTGCGGAAGGTGCTTGAGAGCATCGAGGATGAGCTACGCCGGAGCCCTGCTTTCTTAAACGAAGGCGGAAAAGGGGTGGACGATCCAGCCTATTTCAAAGAGACCGAACTGCTTGAGGCGCTGCAGGCGCGTCTGAGCGTTGCCATCAAGAACCTTCAAGGGCGGCCGGAACCGCCCGGTCCCCAGGCACTCGAACTTCTCAAATTTGCCCGGCTGATCGAGAGGGAGATGCGGGCTACCTGGAAGCGAGCCAATACGCGGAACATCCAGGAAGTTCTGGCCAATGCGACCGAGCAGCTCCACCAGTATCACGAGATGACCGCTGTTCCTCCCGAGCTTGCTTATGTTCCTGACGTTTCCGCCATGCACGCGGGCTCTGTGGAAGCCATGTGTCTTTTTCTCTTCTCTGTCATAGCGGGCTACGTGCAGGTGAGGAAGCGCCGGAAGGGCTAGCAGGAGTCTGTGCAATCCCAGATATCAAGGGCAAAACCTGGGGCCCCGGCCAGTGTGGCAAGTTGAGCGAGCTACGGATGAGACCCCAAGGTTGGATTCCCGGAGTTACTGCTGCGGACCTGTGGTGGTGGTCGTCGTCTGGGTCTGCTGCTCAGGGGCTGGGATCGTGGTTGTCGTTGTTTTCTGCTTCTCCTTTGTGACCTTCCTGTGATGATGCTTGTACTTCGTTTTGCTTTCAGTGGTCTGGGTGGTTTGGGTTACCGGCTGATCTGGCGTTTGCGTGGTCGTGGTGGTGGATTGCGTGGTTTGCTGTGCCGTTATCGATAGCGACATTACAAGCACGACGAAGGACCCGAAGACGACCGCATATAACTTCCTAAGTTTCATTCGATTCTCCTTGTGTTGCCCCGAATTGGATGCGAAAGTACGCGCGGAACCCGCCCGTGGCGAACGGCTTCCTTGAAGCTTAGGTTCGCTGATCCGCGCACGCAGCGCTGTGCAGAATGGCTCGTGTCGTGCGACATGGCAAGGTGTCGCTGGAGATTGCAGGCTGCTGAAATCGCGAAAGGCGCGTTCCCACATCTCCGAATCGAGACCTGGGCCACCCGCCGATTCCGGTGCAAAGTGGTTTTTGTTCGCTTTTGTTTCGCGAAAAATGGTGCCTAACTTATTTATTTTAAGCGTTTTACACGGAAAAGAGGGAGGGGGTGGGGTACCCGGCCGTTGGTACGGACCGGTCACATCCCTGACACATTGAACCGGGGACATCCCTGACACTGCACAAGTTCATGGGCGTTTGATTACAACGTCGAGATGGGCTGGAGAGCGAGCAGTGTGATGGATGAGAA